>Ga0307425_1000794_pt1 | contig 19536 bp, 14 predicted proteins | sample SalMarWE160330MG_FD_202152 | JGI IMG/M metagenome (GOLD analysis project Ga0307425, IMG submission 202152) | Salt marsh sediment microbial communities from the Plum Island Ecosystem LTER, Massachusetts, United States - WE1603-30 | ecosystem: Environmental > Aquatic > Marine > Intertidal zone >...
ACCGTCTAACTTGCTTCTTGGGTGCTTGCGGGGTGACGATTCCTGCTGGCAGGAACTCATCCAGCTCACCGGCGGCCATCTAAAACGCATCGCCCGCGTGAACCTGCGGGACCCCAGCTTCGCCGAAGACGTGCTCCAGGAGACGTATTACAAGGTGTTTAGAAACCTGCACAAACTGAGAGACCGCTCCAGGGCAATGCCCTGGATAGTGCAGATTCTCGTTAACGAGTGCAGGATGCTGAACCGGAAGACCAAGAAAGAAACTACGGACGAAAACGAGGAAAGCCTCTCTTACACCCTCGCCGCCAATCCCAGCAACCGCGGGCGGGATGAAACCCGCCAGGTGCTTGGCGGGCTGCTCAAGCAGATGCCCGAGCTGTATCGCGAGATTCTGGTGCTGCGTGAAGTTGAAGGAATGGATTACACCGAGATCGCGTCCGCACTGAAGATACCGGTGGGAACGGTGCGCTCGCGGTTGGCCCGCGCCCGCGCGATGTGGGTGGATCTGGCCGAGGAAGTGGTGGAAGAGGGGCAATTACTGGACCTCTATTATGAAGGAGGCGGAAGCGTTGCTTGACAACTACCTCAAAGGGATGATTTCGGAGTACGCGGACGACGCGCTGGACCTGGAAACCACCCGGAAGGTGAGTGAGTTTATTGCTTCAAACAAAGAAGCCGAGGAATACCTGATGAAACTGCAGCGGCTGCGCAGCCTTACCCGTGAGCAGCTGGCAGATACCGAAGACGACCCCACCCTGGATTTGCGGATGATGAACGAGCTGCGGCTGCGCAGCTACGATCGCACCTGGTGGGAGCGCGCGTGGGACTACCGGATGTTCTCGCCACGGGTGGCAGTCGCGGTGGGCGCCGTGTTCCTCCTGCTGGTGTTCGCTTTATTCACGGTGTTTGAGAAGCCGGTTACCATCCTCTACCAAGACACGAAGGCGCGCGTAATGCAGATGGGCGATGAAGCCAAGACCGACCTGGGGGAGCGCGGCCGCGAGCTTTCCGAGGAGATTGAGGACCTGCTCCTGCCGGGCGACACGGCCGGCGACCGGAAACCGAAGGCTGACCAGCCGAACACCGGACTGGTCATTCCCAGGGAGGGATGCGCGGCATGACACGCTGCTTTTACCATCCGGAGATTGAAACTGAAACGAAGTGCGAGCTCTGCGGCAAGGCCATCTGCCCCGAGTGCCACAACTGGCACGAAGGCAAGCTGCTGTGCGCCAAGTGCGATGCGCGGGTGAAAGCCGACGGCTTTGAGCGTGTGCGCGAGCAGATGGCCGACACGGACAAACCCTACTGGTGGGGGCTGGTGCTGCCAGGGCTGGCGCAGTTGCTGAAAGGCGAAGTGTACAAAGGCTCGTTTTTCCTGGTGTACTTCATCGGCGCCATCGCCGCGAACAACGGGTTCTTCGTGGTGCTGGCCTATGCGCTGAGCATCTGGGATTTCTTCTCGCCGATGGTGCACGAGGAATCGAAATGGCAATCGCGCTTTGATTTCCGCATCTTTGTCGGCGTGATGCTGATGGCGGTGGGCATCATCGCCGTCACCATCAACCTCACCAGCACGCCGGCGATGACGCGGCAGGCAGCAGCGATACTTATGTCGCTGCTCACTATCGCCTTTGGCTTGTTTGTCACCTGGGACAAACTGGGCGAGCGCACCAAGGAGGCCGGAAATGACGGTTAGGGATTTTCTGATGCTGGCCCTGATACTGGTCGTGGGGCTGATGTTCAACCGCTGCGCTTTTGAAGGAAAGCCGGCGTACAAGCTGGACGACCACGGCAAGCGGATCGTCATCCACCACAGCCAGTCGCTGGAGGATTCGCTTGACAGGCTGGACCAGCGCATGAACGAATTCGGCGAGGAGATGGAGCGCCGGAGCGAGGAGATGGAAAAGCGCCTGGAGCGCCAGTCGGAGGAAATGGACAAGACGATGGAGAAGGCCGGCGAGACGCTGGAGAAATCGCTGGAGGGTGCGGATACCGGCAAGAAGACCGCACCCAGCAGCGTGGCTATCACCAGGAATCTGCGCGGAGGTGTGCCCCTGCACCTCGTGTTGCCCTCAGCCTGCACCAAGACCACGGTGGAGTGGGGAGGGCAGAGCGGCAAGCAGTGGCGCATCTCGTTCTCGGGCGACGGCGAAGTTGATGCGCCGGAGATCACCACGGATAAGGAGAAGGGCTTCACGGCGATTTCCTTCGGGGAACGCAAACCCGAGACGGTGGAACTGGCGCTGCCCGAACGACCCTTCCGCCTGACCATCAAGCAGCCCAACTTCATTGACGTGGAACTGCTGGACGGAGAGCTCGCGCTGCGCCTGGGCCGCATCGGCAAAGTAGAGGCCGTGCGCGAGGGCGACAGCCTCACCCTGAGCGGCGAGGGCTGGACGGTTGAGCTCACGGGAATCAAGCCGCCGGTGCGGGTGGTGGACAGCGTCGGGCACGTCCTCGGCGAGTTCAGCGACGACGGCGAAGCCATGCTGGAAACCGGAGTGGAAGGAGGTGCGCAATGAGACGCGCATCATTAGGACTGCTCATCATCCTCCTCGGCGTGGTGGTGCTGCTGTGGGAGTTCCTGCCCAACGCGGATACGCTGCTGCGGTTCTGGCCTCTGCTCATAATCGCTTATGCGTTCGCCGCGCCCGGCATCACTAGCACGCCGTACCGCATCGGCCTGTGGGCCGTGGGCGGCATACTGCTGGTTGACGCCCTGCTGCCGCAGGTCTTCGGCTCGCTGTTCGAGACATTGTGGCCCGTGTTGCTGATACTGCTCGCCATCGCCATCCTCTTCGGCTCCATTAAACACCACGACCGGCGTATTGAAGTCAAGCACGAGCGTACCGCCGGAGATTTCGCGGGGAGGATGGAGCGTAAATTCGAGCGGAAGATTGATATTGAGGGAACTGTTAGAGAGGAAACGGCATCGTCCTTTACGAAAGCCAATGCCGTTGAGGAGGAACCAACCATGACCATCAAGGATGCGGAATACAACTCTGATGCAGGGCGGGAAACCGCCGGCGGGCAAGCCGCGACCGCGGGAACGCAGGCGAAATACGAGGGGGGCTCGGCGCATTTCTTCTCGGAGCTGCCGGAAGGAATCAGCGCGGTGCGCTGCCAGATTGACTTCAATGTGGGTTTGCTGCAGGTTGCAGGCGCGACCGACAAGCTCTTTGAGATTGACGCGGAGATTGACCACGGAATTGAGCCGCAAGTGCACGTCCGCGAGGAGGTCCAGGGCGACCGCAAGATTGCGGTGCTAACCGTGGGTCAGGAGTTTGGCAGCGGCCGGACGCCGCTGAACCTCAGCTCCAAATGGGTGATGCGGCTCAACCGCAACCTGCCCCTGGAGCTGGACTGCGAGGTCAATGCGGCGAAGGCGTCGCTGGACCTGCGCGAGCTGCGCGTCATCCAACTCGTGCTGGAAAACAACGCCGCCAAGGTGGAATTGCAGCTGGGCGAGCGGGAGAGCAGTGTGAGCGCGACCGTGGAGAACAACGCGGCCAAAGCGGAGATTGCGGTGCCCGCGTCCTTCGGCGTGGAGGCGGCGCTGGAGAACAACTTCGGCAAGCACGACTTCAACGAGAGCCTGCCCCACCGCACCAACGGCACCTGGCGCACCGAAGGCTACGCCGAAAGCGACAAGCGCATCAAGCTGCGCGTAGAAAACAACGCCGGCAGCATCCGGCTGCGGAGGGTATGAGTGACGAACACAAAGGACAAACTCTACCGTTCCCAAACATACAAGATTCTCGGAGGCGTGTGCGGCGGCATCGGCCAGCACTACAGCCTGGATCCGCTCATCATCCGCATCCTGTGGGTAGTAGCGGTGTTCACTCCGGCCAGGGGCTTAGCGCTGCTGGGGTACATTCTCTGCTGGCTGCTCATCCCGCGCGAGCCCAGCGGCTGGCGCGTGGAAGCGGATTTCACCCCGGGGTCGTCTCAGCGGGGAGTGTTTCTCGGCATCGCACTGGTTATTATCGGGATAATGGCGCTGCTGGCCACTACCATTGCCGTGGGCTGGCCCGTGCTGTTCGCCATCGCCATGATTATCATCGGTGCGCTGATTGCGCTCGGCGCCTTCCCCAACGGCTTCAGCCACCACAAAGAGGGATAACACCATGGTTCACGAAAGCAAGAGAGACTCACATAACATCAACAGCCTGTTCTGGGGCACGCTGATACTGCTAATCGGCGCGACCTGGCTGGGCATCAACATCGGCCTGATTGAACCGGGCACCTGGAAAATCCTGGTGAAGATGTGGCCGGCCCTGCTTATCATCTGGGGCTTCAACATCATTATTGCCCGCACAGTGCTGCGGGTCCTAGCGTACCTCACGCCGCTGGTCTTGGTGGCGGCGTTCGGCTACGCCGTGTTCTATGCGCCGGTGGAAGACGACGGGGCCCTGTTCACGCTCTTCCCCGTGCCACTGTCCATCTTTCATGATGGGGATTCCCACGTCGGCGAGCTAGCGGAATACAAGTACGCGCTGGACGATCTCACCGGCGCCGAGAGCATTGAGGTGCAGCTCGGAATGGGCGCCGCGGAGCTTGACGTGGCGGTCGCCGAACCAGGTACGGCCTCGGTGGAGGTCAGGAGCAATGTGGGCGAGCCGGAGGTCAATCTTGCGGTTGAAGGCAACAAACTCGTGTTGCACGGCAAGTCCCCGCGGATGAGGAATATCATCGGAAACATCAAGCAGGAGTGGAAGGTGGCTTTGCCCCCGGGACTGCCGCTGAGCTTTTCGCTTGACGCCGGCGCGTCCGACGGCAGTATCGACCTCCGCGGAACGCTGCTGAAGGCGGTGGATATTGAGAGCGGTGCGGTGGACCTGGATTTATGGCTACCCCAGCCCGATGAACGGGGCTACGAGGTGAACGTGGAATCCGGCGCCTCAGACCTGAAGCTGCGCTTCCCGGCGAATGCACCGGTGCGCATAAATGCGGATATGGCGCTGGTAAGCACGAACTTCAAAGACGCCGGATTGACCAAGAGCGACGGCTACTGGGTATCACCCGCCTACGCCCCCGGGGTGCCGTTTGCGGAGGTAAAGGTGTCGGCAGGGGCGGCGTCGGTTTCGGTGCACTTCAAGGACTAGGGCTCTCCCCGGAAGCGGCCCGCGGGCTGCAAATACGGGTTCACTTCCTGTAGAGACCCGCCCGGAGACGGGCGGGTTTCTGCTATAATCAGGCGTTACGGAACGCCAAGCGATGGGTATCCTGCGCGCACTTTCGGGACTCCTCGGCGGCAAATCTCTGCGCCAAGCCGCTTCGCTTCTCTCAACCGGAAAGACCCAGGAGGCGCTGCGGATAGTGGAGAAGCTGGCCGCAGGTTATGAGCCGCCCATTCCTGAAGAGAAGAAGGGCGAATACGCGGAGCTGCAAGCGCTGTGGGGCCGCTGCCTGGCTCAGCTCAAGGACGCGGAGGCTCTGAAGCACTTCGTGATATCCGATGAGGCGAAGGAAAACGAGTCCCTGCTGCGCGAGGGCGCGGTGCTTATTGAGCAGGAGGGGATCGTCTCCGACGAAGCGACTGATTACATACTGAAACTGGCGCACCGCACCAGCGGCGAGAGGGGTTTCCTTCTCGGCTACGCCAAGAAGCTCGTCGGCGAGGGCGAGACTTCGCTAACGGGCAAGCAGTTTGAGCTGGTGATGGAAGCAAGCCGCACTTTCACCCTGTGGAAGGGCGGAAGCTCGCTTTTGGCAGACAAGTTCCTGGAGGAGGGGCGGCGGGACGCCGAGGCGATTGACATTTACCGCATCGCCTACCCCACGCGGCTGCAAGATGAGAAGCTGGTGTCCATCTTGCTGGAGCACCTGGCGGTCAACAATGAACGCACCGAGTTCGCCGCCAAGCTGTACAAGGACCAGCTTGACCGCGGGCTGGAGGACGGTAGTGTGCTGCGCCTGCTGGCGGAATACTACATTGAGCAGCAGGAAGTGACCCCCGGCACGATTGCGTACATTGACAGCGCGCTGGAGAAAAAGCTTCCGGGCCACGAGTACCTGGAGACCTTTGCCGGTTACCTGTTGCGCTCGCGCAAGGAGTTCCTGGACAAGAAGAAACTGCTGCTCCTGGTATTCCGCGCGGGGTATTTCAACAAGAACGTGCTGGCGTTCCTCGCGCAGGCGTTTGCGGAGGAAGGCAACTTCTCGCCGGAGGCGCTGACCGCCTACGAGGAAGCGCTAAAGAACAGGCTGCTCACCAAGCGCATCACGCTGGTGCTTACCGAGTACTTCCTCAGCGAGGACCGGCGGGACGACTTCGCCTGCAGGGTTTACGAGCATTACCTGGGCTCCTGGCCAGAGCGGCGGCAGGCGCGCCTGTACAGCCTGCTGGCTGCCAGCTACATTGAGAAGAAGCGGGTTGACGAGCAAGCGCAGCTCATCTACGAAGTTGCGCTCGCCCACGACCCGAACAACCCGGAGATACTGCCGCTGCTGGCAGCGAGCTATTTGACATACGAGACGCGCCAGCCGAAGGCGTTCCTGATTTACGAGCGGGCGTTCACGCTGTTGGACGAGACGCACAAGAAGCAGGTCGCGATGCTGCTGGCGGAGAAGCGCATTGAGGACGGCAACTTCGACCGCAGGACGCTGGATTACCTTGAACTGGCGCTGCCGCAGGCGCAGGGCAACCGCAAGGAAGCGCTGCTGGAGGCCCGCACCAAGTGCTTCCTCGCGCTGGACCGCAAAGACGAGCAGGCGGCGAAGATCTACCTTGAGCTGTACCACCGCACCATCGAGGAGCGCAAGGAAAACACCAAGCTCGTGAAGATGCTCTCGGACATCCTTACCGAGAAGCCCGGCATGGTGGAGGTGCCGGAGGATTTGAAGCTAAGAATCTGCTACGAGCGGTTTGAGCTTGAGAAGTACGAATGCCCCGCGGGAATATCATTCCTGCTGCTGGAAGATGTGCTCACCAGCAACCAGGACTACAAACACCGGCTGGCGCTGGCGGTGCGCTGCTTCGATCTGGACTGCGAGCGGCTTTCCAAGCGCCTGGAGGAGACCGGCAACCTCAGCCTCCTGCAGGACATCGGGAAGTTCTACCTCGACCGCTACAATTACGAGCTGTCGGCCAAGGCTTACCAGGTCGCCAACGAGTACGAGCACACCGAGGAGAACGACTACCACCTCGCAAAAATCCGCCTGGCGGAGAACCTAGAGGATGAAGCGCTCAAGCTGCTGGACGCGCTGAAGTCGCCGGAGATGAAGGCCAGAGTGCTCTATTGGCGGGCGGCGGCGCTCCAGCAGAAGATGACGCCGCGCGAGGCCTGGCCCCTCATTGAGGAGCTGGAGGCCAATCCGGATTCGGTTCCTGAGATACTCATCAAGCTCAGGCGCGGGCTGAACGCGGAGCTGACAGGCGACTACGGCGACGCGGTGGAGCTGTACCGCGAAGTGCTCAACGACGCAAACAGCCTTCCTTATCGCCGCTGGGTAAGCCTGGAAATCGGCATCGCGCTCTGGCGCATGGGAACCACGGTAGAGGCGCAGAAGGAGTTGGAAGCGGTCTACCGGTACAACCCCAACGGCCGCGCCGAACAGCGGACATACTCCATGATACTGGCGGCTCGCGCGTACGAACTCATTCAGAAAGGCGAGTGGGATCAGGCGCTGGGCAACTTCATTGAGGCGATTGAGGTGAACCGCACCGACCGCTTTCTACGCAGCGTGATTGTGGACTTGCTGCTGATATACGCCAAGCAGTACTTCTTCAACCGCGAATTTGAGATGGCGGTCAACGTGCTGGAAGTGGCGCACCGCGTCCTGCCCAAGAGCATGGACGTAAAAGTGTACCTAGCGTACTCATACCACCTGCTAAAGAAATACGCGCAGGCGCTGATTTACTACCGCGACATCACCTGGACGACCGATACGCCGATGTTGGAGCGGTCGCAGGCTTACTGTTACATCCAGAACAGCCAGCCGGAGAAGGCGTGGCGCGTCTTCCTGGACCTCAAGCGGCGGGGAACGATGCTGACCAGCAGCATACCGCTGCTGCTGGAGGCATGCCTGGCGGACGAAGCCCAGGAGGGTGCGGAAACGTTCAAGGACTTCGAGTTTCCCGAGGATGCGAAAGGCCCTATTCCCTTCGCCGCTTTCTACATTCACGACGGGCAATACGACCGCGCGCTGAAGCTGCTCTCCAAGCACGCGAAGGGCGGCCAGCAGGAGCTTCAGCGGCTGTGGTTTATGGGCAAGGCCTGCGCCAAGCAGGGCGACCGCAAGCTCGCGGTGACCTACTGGAAGCAGCTGCTCACCGCGTCACAGCAGCGCCAGACCCATGACGAGACGAAACTTGCGGAGCTGCTGGAAATCGGACTGGCATTCTTGCAGGCGGGCTACGCCCAGGAGGCAATGGAAACCTGGGAGGATCTGAAGAAGCTCGCGCCCGAGTTCCAGCACCTGGGCAAGCTCTACGCCTACACACTTGACCTCAACGCCTACAACCTCGCGCTCAAGGGCAACATCAAGCTCGGCATCGCCGAATGGGAGAAGTCGGTTGAGTACGACCCGGAGAACCTGTCAATCATCCAGAACATCGCCATCGCCTACATGTCGGTGGACGACTTTGACCGCTCGGCGGTCTACTGGCGCAAGCTGCTGAACCGCTGGAAGGTGATGGTTGACCGCAACCCGCAGCGGTACGCCCCGCTCACCGTCGCCATCGGCGAAGTTGAGCGCCTGCTGGCGGACGTCTTTGTTTCGCAGCGCGAGCGGCCCGACGAGGTGTACCTCGCTAAGACTGAGGAAATGGTGGACTACTTCCAGCAGGCGAACCAGTTCTACTGGATACTGGGGCTGAGCAAGAACGCCAGCAAGGGGCAGATCGAGAAGAGCTACTTCAGGCTGGTCAAGATATTCAATCCCGAGCGGCACGCCAGCGACTTCATGCTGCTGGAAGACGCTTACGCCAACCTGACAGAGAGCCGCAAGCGCGACCGCATAGACATCTTCGCCTATGAGCCAGTGGACGCGGGCCGGTTGCGCAAGCTTGTGCTGGGCGACAGCAAAGTCGGCGCGGCGTTTGAAGACCTGAACCTGCACGCGGCCGTGCCCGAGCCGGACTGCTCGCAGCTGGAACCGGACGACACGCCGCCGGAGACCGTGGTCAAGAAGCTGGAGGAGTCCATTCAGTACTACTTCCGGCTGGGGGACATCTCGGTAGTATGAAGCGGAAGGCAAAAGCGGCTATTCTGCGCGAAGCAGCCGCGCGCGTTGACTTCAATACCGAGCGTTACTACAATATATCATTCAGATTGGGGAACGAGGGGCTTCCGGGCGAAGCTGCAACTGCTGCGCCCGATTACAGCCTTTACGAGTACCAAACTGAGCTGAACCGGATTCGCATCGAGCTTTTCCGCTTGCAGCGGGGCGTCAGCGGACTGAGGATGCCAGCAATCGAGGCGGTTGGGCTGGACCGGGTTGGCGAAGACCTTGAGCGGCTACGGGGGGATCTGGCGAGACTCCTGGGCAAAGTTGACAAGGTCGCCAGCCTGGAGCCGTCCAGGGCTGCGGTTGAGGGCTTTCTGGAAGTGGCGGACGCCTGCGAGCGCGTGCTCGCTGCGGCCAGAAAAACTGAAGGCATACCTGAGAGCGTGTTTGCCGGCATGGAGTCCATCTACCGGCTGCTGCTGGGGAAGCTGGCGCGGCTGGGGGTCACGCAGATTACGGAATACGAGCGGTTTGACCCCAGGGTGCATATGGCCCTGGCGACGGTGGAGGATCCCGGCAAGCCGGACGGCAGCATCGCCGAGGTGCAGCTGACCGGCTACCGGCTGGACGACCAAGTGTTGCGGAGCGCTCAGGTGCTTATCGTGCGAAATCGCAAGACCGGCGGGAACGCCGGTGCCGGATAGTGCGATCTTGGATTCATAGGAGTTATCATGGCGCAGATTGTTGGAATTGACCTGGGTACGACCAACTCGTTGGTCGCAGCCATAATAGACGCCAAGCCCACGCTCATTCCCAATGAGCGGGGCAAGTTCATCACGCCTTCCGTCGTCGGTTTTACCGACACCGGAGAGCTGCTGGTGGGCGAAACGGCAAAGAATCAAGCGGTAGCCAATCCCGAGCGCACGGTCACGAGCATCAAGCGCATGATGGGCACCGACCGGAGAATCGTCATCGGTGAGCGCGAGTACTCTCCTCAGGAGATTTCGGCGGTCATCCTCAAGAAGCTCAAGCTTGACGCGGAAACCTATCTCGGCACCGTCGTAAGTGAGGCGATAATCACCGTCCCGGCCTACTTCACCGACGCGCAGCGGCAGGCCACGAAAGACGCCGGCGAAATCGCCGGTTTCAAGGTGGAGCGCATCATCAACGAGCCTACCGCGGCTGCGCTGGCTTACGGCTTTGACAAGGGCGGAGAGGCTCGCACGATTATGGTGTACGACCTCGGCGGCGGCACCTTTGACGTGTCCGTCATCCGCCTGGTTGAGGGCGCGTTCAAAGTGCTCGCCACCACCGGCAACAACAACCTCGGCGGCGACGACTTTGACTACCGGATGGTTCAATATCTCATCGACCGCTTCAAGGACAAGGAGAAGGTTGACCTGAAGAACATACCGGATGTCTCGCAGCAGCGCGCCATCCTGCAGCGCCTGAAGGAGGCGGCGGAAACCGCTAAGATTGACTTGTCGTCGCTGCTGGAGACCGAGGTCAACCTGCCGTTCATCTACACTGAAGGCGATGAACCGCTGCACCTGCACGAGACTGTTACCCGCGCGAAGTACGAGGAACTGGTGAAAGACCTCGTGCAACAGACGGAACAGCCGATGAAGCTAGCGCTGTCGGACGCCAACCTGCCACCGGACCAGGTTGACGCCATCATCCTGGTGGGAGGCATGACCCGCACGCCGATGGTGCAGCGGCTTGTGCGCGATGTGATGGGCCGCGAAGCGCTGAAGGACATCAATCCCGAGGAGTGCGTCGCCATCGGCGCATCCATCCAGGCGGGCATCAAGCGCGGCTCTCTGGAGGAGTTCGTGGTGGTGGACGTGGCGCCTTTCACGCTGGGCATTGAAACCGAGGGGGACAAGTTCTCGTCCATCGTGCCGCGCAACACCGCCATCCCCTGCAGCCGCAAAAGCCTGTACCGCACCACCGTGGACGGCCAGTCCGAAGCGCTGATTCACGTACTGCAGGGCGAGGGCCAGAAGGCGGCCGAGAACGAGTCGCTGGGCGAGTTTATCCTCGGCGGAATCACGCCTGCGGCCAGGGGCGAGGCGCTGGTGGAGGTGTCGTTTGACTACGATGTGAACGGCATCGTGAAGATCACGGCGAAGGACCGCAAGACCGGCCAGGCCAAGTCCATCACGATTAAGGCCTCCAAGAAGCGGCTCTCCACCGACGAGGTGGCTTACGCCCAGCGCGACATCAGCAAACACACCGGCAGCATGCTGGCCCAGCGCGAGAAGTCCAAGATCCTGTTTGAGGCGGAACGTACGCTCAAGGACCTCAGCGGGTTGGTCAAGGCCGCGGAGAAGGGCGAAAAGAAGATTGACGGCATTGAGCTCACGGCCCTCAGCGAGATGGCCAAGAAGCTCAAGGACGCGCTGAAGGCGGAAGACCTCGCCAAACTGGAAGAACACATTGAGAAGGCGACGGGCCTGATCGCGGACTACTCTTACTAGCACCCGCCGGGTGTGCGCATGCGGTTGCCGCAACTAACAGCCTGCCCCGTTTGCCACGGGACACTCACCACTCGCGTGCAGGCCTGCCCCAAATGTGAATCGGACCTATCCCCCTACTACGAGCAGCATAGCGCCGCCTGCCGCCTGATCAACACCGCCGCCAACGCGGTGTCGCGCGGCGAGCTGACGGAGGCCAGGCAGGCGTTGGGCGAGGCCGAAAGACTGCTTCCCGCGCCGGTAGAAACGATAGATGTGCTGCGCGCGGTTATCGCTCTGCGCGAGAACCGCCTGGACGACGCCCAGCGAATGGCTTCCGCGCTGGCGGAGGACTGTCCGGAGAAAGCAGGGCTTATGGAGGACATAGCCGCCTCGGTTGAGCGCATGGAGAGCGCCAAGATGCACTTCAACCTGGCGCTGACCTCGGCACGGCAGGGCTCGCTGGCAGACGCGGCGCACCACGCCGACAAGGCGCTCTCGCTCGCCCCGCACCTCGCGGAAGCCTGGAGGCTGGCCGTTCAGATTGCGCTGAAACGTGAGGAGTTTGACGCGGCTGAGCGGTACTTGTTGCGCGGCGCGGAGTTGCTCCCGGACGACAGCTATCTGACACCGCTGGCTAGAGCTATCAAGATAGCCAAGAGATAGAACCCGCCACACTGGCACTTGATTCCCCCAGGCGAATCAAAAGGGGCGCACCCTTTTGCGGGCACGCCCCTTGTTTGTTCAATTTGCAGCGCTTACTCGAGGTTGGCCAGCGCTTCCACTTGCAGCTCGACCAGCGTGGTCGCCATGACGCCCTGGGCGGTCTCGCCACCGACTATCCAGATGGTATCGTATGGCGTGGGTTCACCGTCGGTCATGAAACTGGCCAACCGCACCGAGCCTGCGCCCACGCGGGCCGCGCCCGCGTCCGCCGGCACCGTGCGCGACCACCGGTAGGTGGTGGGATTGAAGACTTCAGCCTCATTCACGTAGCTCGGCGTGCCCTGGTCAAACGGGTAGTTCACGCCGCCGTAGACGTAGATTATGCCGTTAATCACCTCGGCCGCTGCGCCGGCACGCGCATTGCGCATATCCGGCAGGATTTCCCAGCCGCCGGTAAGCAGGTTCACCCGTTCAATCGACCGTACGCTCTGACCCTGGTTGTTGCGTCCACCAATGATGTACAGGTATATCGCGTTCGAGGAAGGCACGTCCATCACCATAGCGAAGTCGTAACGCGGGGTGGGCATCGCGGGAATCACGCCGGTGTACCAGGAGTTGTTAGTCGGGGTGTAGAGCCAGCCGGTGGAGGAGACTTGCTCGCCGGACGGGTCTCCCCGCAGGCCGCCCAGCATGATGAGCGAGGCATTGCCGCCGTAGCTGATGCCGAAGATGGCGGACATCTGGCGCAGCTCGGTGTCGTTGTTGCCGATGGTGCCGATGACCTCCCACGGCACTGCGGGCCGGTCCAGCAGGTCGCCCCCGACGCTATCAATAGCCGGCAGGCGCTCAACAGTGGATACCGTCTCCTGGACGTTGTTGTATCCGCCAATCGCGAAGATATCCGGAACCGTGTCGCGTGAGTAAGCCGCCAACGGTTCGGCAATGAGCTGGCCGCGCCCGGTGGACAGCGGCAAGCGGTCGCTAACCTCAAAGGACGGATTCCACACGCCGGTGGCAAGTACCGCGGTCTGCTTGAGCAGTTGGACGCTGCGCAGCGCAAGGTTGCCATCCATGCCGCCGATGGCGTACACGCGGCGCTCCTTGTAACGGTCGTCGGTAATGTCGCCCGGCGTGAAGTTCTCATCAATTACCGTGACCGCCGCCAGGCCAAAGTCGCGGCGCGGCTTGAAGGCCACACCCGTAGCGTCAAGGTTGCGCCGGCCCACGAAGGACAGCGGAGTGTGGTCAACGCGGTTGGCCAGCTCCAGCCCGGATTCGGACAGGGCCACGGTCTTGACCTTCACGGCCTTGTAGCCCGGAAGCATGGTCACCGGGTAGGTAATCACGAATACAACAGAGCTAGTACCGTAGAGCTCGATGGTCGCGTCGGGAGTGTCGGGGTCGCCGTCAAGGTCAACCGGCTCGTAAGTACCATCAAACTCGGGGTCCCAGGCCAGCTGCACCGGCTCGCCCCCGGGCACCAGCGCGCCGGGGTCGGACGCCACGGCGTACACATCGTCACCCAGCAAGTCAATCAGGTATTTGTAGGTGCCGGTGGAGCCGCCGGCGGTGACGCGCACCGCGGTGGTTATTGCGGTGTTCTGCAGTACCTCCAGGAACTCCTGGCGGGCGTCGGTGAGATTGTTCGGGTCGAAGCCGCCGTCCTGGTCGTAGTCGGCATAGACCGCAATCTGGGTGGTGAGCGGATTGACCACCGGCTCGTAAGCGCGGTCAACCACGTGCACCGGCCATTCCAGGCGCTGGGTTTGGCCGATGCCGTCCACGAACTGCAGAGCGAGAGTGTAGTCGCGGAAAGGTGCGCCGTACGTGATGTACGGGTTTACCATTATCTTTAGGTCGGCATCGTAGTAGGGAACTGACGCCGTCGTCGTGTTGGCGTCGTAGATACCGTCGTTGGTGAAGTCCCACCAGTACGCGTACGGCTCCACGCCCGGATGGTCCGGGTCAACCGTTACGCTCGCGTGCATCACCGGCTCGCGCTCCGCATTCACATCGCTTGAGGAGTCGAAACTCACGAGTATGGACCCGTCGGAACGCACCGGCGGGGCCACGTTCACCAGTAGCTCTGGCGGCCCCGTGGGCTCGGTGGGCACTTCTTTGATGACCACCAGCGGGAACTCGCGGCGAACCGTGTAGCCGTTGGAATCGGTAACCAGGAGCATCGCCACGATGCTCTGGCTAGTCCCATCCAGCAGCGTGTAGGTGTACTGCGGGTTTTGCAGCACGGAGTCGGTCTTGCCGTCGCCGTCAAAGTCCCACTGGAACCGGTACGGAGGCGTACCGGGATTGAGGAGGTCGGGGAACACACGGAAGTATACGGGCGCGCCCGAAAGGAAGCCGTAAACGGGCTCCCCCTCCGCGTCGTACCCCAGGACGGTGTCGCTGAAGACGCGGGTAAGCTGACTGTCGAGCGCGAATTGCGGCTCACTGGTAACAGTGATCACAAGCGGCTCGCTGGTCATGGACTTACCCGCGTCATCAACGACCCTTACTGTCGCCTGGTACACGGAGATCCCGACACTCTGGTCCGCGGCGCGGAGATAGTACAGATGGTAGGACTGCTCGGTGCGGCTTGCTACATCGTTGATGTAGAAGTCAAAGGCACCGTCGTTGTCGAAGTCCCACATGTAAGTGTAGGGCATCGTGCCACCGGACACGGTCGCGATGAAGTTGACGCCGAGCGGAGAGCCGCCAAGCGTCGGTGACGCGGTGAAGGTGACGATGCGGAGTTCGTCCACACCGCCGCCGCCCCCGCCACCGGCCTGGCTGGGCAGAATGGGGGCCTGCCCGCCTCCACCGCCGCCTCCGCAGGAGGAGGCGGCGATGAGGACCATTATCAACAGCATCCCGATTGCTTTCAGCACTTTCATCAGTGTCGGGTCCTCCCTGTCAAAGGGCTACCGAACACTACCCGCCGCTTATTGCGGCTGGTAGCGCTCGACAATCTTGTTCATACCGAGTTCGGTAAGTCCGCCGAAGACGAAGTACTTGCCTTCCCCGGTAAAGAAGTCGTTAGGAGCAACGATGCCGCTACCGCCGGTCCATCCGCGCGGGATGAGGCCGGTCGGGGCCACGGACACCGTGCCGTTGGCGAGCACGTCATACACACTGCTGGTGAAACCGTCAACCGTACGGCCGCCCATCTGATGGTACACAAAGCCGCGGTCGTTCTGCTGCCAGCCGGCAACAACACCAGCCGCCGACTCGGGCAGGTTGGCCAGAGTGCGCCAGCTACCGCTGGTCGGGCTGATGATGCTGTCGAACGTGAACTCGTCCACCTGGGAGATGTAGTTGCCGTTGCGGTCAAAGCCGCCGAAGACCACAATCTTCCACTGGCGGTTGGTCATCTTGTCGGGCAGGATGACAATCGCGTCGTGATACGCGCGCTCAACCGGCATCGCGGGCATCTCGGAGTAGTCTCCGGCCGTGGGCGGCTGGTCTTCCTGGCGCTGCGCCGGCGCCGCCCACGCGTTGAACCAACGCATGGTGCGGATCGGGACGCCGCCGTCGTTGATACCGCCGGTGATAAACACATAGCAGTACGGGCTTTCCGGCCAAACCGGCGGTGGGAAGAGGTTCCCCAGAGACTCAACGGTAACCGCTGCATGGCCGTAGAGGGGCTCCGCCATCGGGTTCAGGGGAACCGACGTGTTCGCACCGCCACCACCGGAGTTGTCCATCGGCGGACGCTCAGGCACAATCGGCAGGTTGACGCAGTTGCCCTCCTGCTCCAGCCAGTCCCAGTCAGGGAACGTGTAACGGTTAGACCAGATGTCGGTCTGATTGTTCACGTACTGGGCCACCGGGCCGGGGAAGAGCAGAATGGGGAACATGTCTTCCACGCCGTAGGTTTCGGGGTAGTACTTCTGGACGACGTCCAGAGGCTCGCCGCTAGCATCGCGGCCGCCGAACACGAAGAACACCGGAACGCCGTAGCCACCGTTTCCTAGGGCCCAACCTGGACCCGTGTCGGGACGGGGCCGTCATCCAGGGCACGAGCCGATGCCACCCGGGTTGATGTCCCAATCCTCGTGGATCATGGTGGCAGCGGCCGAGCCGCGCGGAACGAAAGCGTTACTGCGCTGAATGTTCCTACTCGGGTGCATATAAGCACCACCGCAGTCCGGGGGTCCGCCGGTACCTTGCGGAGGCGGAGTTTTCACCGTGGGCGTCTGACCGACGTACGCGTATTGCAGGCCCTGCAGTGAGTTGAGCAGCGTGAAGCCACCGTCAGCATAGGCTGAGCCGCTTTCCGAACCGAACATCCCGGAGGGCGTGCGGTCCTGACCCGTCAGGTTCAGCGCGTAGCTGGACTGGGTGACGTCAACGATGCCCTGGAACTCGCCAGAGTCGCTTAGGCGGTCGCCACCGAAGAAGTAAACCATGCCCGACGGGTGCGAAGCCGTTGCCGGATTCGCGCGCGCACTGATCGGAGTAGCGCCGCCGGTCATGAAGCCGCCGTAGATGGAGAAGCCGAGAGTCGGTGTGCGCTCAGCACGGTACAGATTGGCGGGCTCGCTCTGGGTCGGAGTGATGCGGACGAGGTTGCTGACTGCAACCACGCCGTTAGCATCGGTCGCCACGCAGCGCATCACGTACGGCGCGCCCACGCCTTCGCCGGAGTCAAACGCGCCATTGCCGTTCTCGTCGACATACTGGCCCGTGTAGGTGGCAAAGGTGACTACCGGATTCGCCTTCTTGGTGCGGTCGGGCACTACGACCGCCTGGCCGTCCTTAATCGGAGTGGGGTACATCGGGGGCAGCACAATGACGGGCTCGTCCCCGGTCGGTACCAGGTCGGTGAAGACCTCCCACTCGTAGGAGATAGGCTCCCGGCCGCCGTCAACGATGCTGGAGAACTGCACGTTGAACGGAACCGGACCTTCCGCCACGTCGGCGCTGATGATGATGCTGAAGCTCACCTCTTCGCCCACAAACACAGGCACGACACCGCTGGACGCTTCCACGCCCTGGTTATCGCGCAGGGTCAACCTGGCGTTGTAGGTGCCAGGCGTGACGTAAGTGTGGTGGGCTACCGCCGAGCTGTCGAAGGCGCGGGAGGTTCCGTCGCCGAAATCCCACTCGAACATGTAGGGCGGCTCACCGCCGGACGCGCCGCCGTTGAACACCACTGGCAGCGGGGCCTGCCCGGAGCCGGGGTTCACGGTCGCGTACGGTGACAACGCCGAAGGCGGCTGCACGTTGACTGCAATCCGCCAGTCGGGCTGGCCGTCCGCGTCGGTGTCATCGGCGGTGGAGACCTCAACGCCACGGTTATCGGCAACCGTCAGCACGGGGTAGAAGAGGTACTCGCCATCCCCGCCGGTCCCGGGCGACTCGTAAATGTACACCGGGTTTTCGCTGAAGCTGTCGATTACACCGTCGCCGTCAAAGTCCCACTTGAAGCCGTATGGAGGACTTCCGCCGGAAACAAGCGCCGTGAACTGCACACGCAGTGGCGCGGCGCCCGAGTTGACGGAAGGCTGGAATCGCACCACCAGCGGCTGGGTTCCACCCCCACCCGTGCCCGCAGTCACTGTAATTGACTTGTTCACGGTAACCGTCTGCTGGCGCGAGTCAGTTACTTTCAGACTCACCACCGCGCTGTTGTTGAACGTCCAATACGGATCAACCGCGTTGGAGTCGTACACGCCGTCTCCGTCGAAATCCCATTCGTAGGAGTACGTGGGGTATCCCCCAAACGCGTACGCGGTGAAGCTGACTGTCATGGGTGACGGCCCCTGGTCAGGCGTGGCCGTCAACACCACTGAAAACAACTGCTTACTGTCGTCAGGCGGCGGTGTAGTACCGCCCTGCGATGGAGTGATCGGAGTTGTGCCTCCTCCGCCACCACCGCAGGCGACCATAAACGCCGCCATAACAGCGAGCAGCACAAACATTAGTCTACTGACTGACATCGCAACACCCCTATTATCGGGTTTTTACCACCCTATTATACCCAAGAACACGCTTTTCACACCAGTAGGGGCTACTTCGCGCGTTCAATGTACTGGTAAGTACGCGTATCCACCTTTACCAGGTCGCCTTCATTCACAAACAGCGGCACCTGAACCACCAGCCCGGTCTCCAGTTCGGCAGCCTTGGTGGCGTTGGTGGCCGTGTCGCCGCGCACCCCAGGCTCAGCCTGCGCCACGCGGAGAACGACCGCCGCCGGCAGGTCAACGCCGAGTATCTCGTTCTCGTACATCTCCAGGAAAACCGTATCGTTCTCCTTGATGAGCTTGATCTTCTGGCCGACGGCCTCTTCGGGGACGCTCATCTGGTCGTAGGTTTCGTTGTCCATGAACACGAGCATATCACCTTCGCGGTACAAGTAGGCCATCTCGCGGCGCTCAACGCGGATGCCTTCCAGCTTCTCCTCAGTGCGGAAGGTCACCTCGTTGATGGAGCCGGTGCGGAGGTTCTGTATCTTGGTGCGGACAAAGGCGGGACCCTTACCGGGCTTAACGTGGAGGAACTCCAGCACCCGGAAAAGGTCGTGGTTGCGCTTGAAAGTCAAACCGTTGCGGAAGTCGTTGGGCGTAATCATGGCTGTATCAATGGACCACCTGCAGCTCGGATTTCAGCGAGTTCAGGTTCACCAGGCCGTTCTTACCGACCAGGTACAGGTCTTCTATGCGGATTCCACCCTGGCCGGGGAGGTAGATTCCAGGCTCAATGGTCACCATCATCCCGGTCTTGAGCGTGTCCTTGCTGACGGTGTTCAGCCGGGGCGCTTCGTGCACCTCCAGCCCGACGCCGTGCCCCAGGCCGTGGCCGAAGTAGTCGCGCTCGCTGCCGTCTTCCATCTTGTACTTGCCGTAACCCTCGCCAACGATGATGTCGCGCGCCATCTTGTCCACGTCCACACACTTCATACCGGCGCGCGCATTCTCGGCGGCGGCCGCCTTGGCCTCCCGCACGACATTGTAGATGCGCTCCCATCCCGGTGACACACCGCCGAAGAAAATAGTGCGCGTCATGTCGCTGCAGTAGCCGTCGAGTTCTACGCCCAGATCAAATGTGAGCGGCATGCCGGGGATGAGCTGCTGGCTCGTAAAGCTTGCGTGCGGCATCGCGGAGTTGGGGCCGAACGCCACAATCGGCGAGAAGCTTGCCCGCTGCGCGCCCCGCTTGCGGATGCGGTACTCAAACTCGGCGGCCAGATCGGCCTCGGTAACGCCTTCCTTTATCTGCTTGCATACCTCGCGGAATGCATCTT
>Ga0307425_1000802_pt1 | contig 19468 bp, 20 predicted proteins | sample SalMarWE160330MG_FD_202152 | JGI IMG/M metagenome (GOLD analysis project Ga0307425, IMG submission 202152) | Salt marsh sediment microbial communities from the Plum Island Ecosystem LTER, Massachusetts, United States - WE1603-30 | ecosystem: Environmental > Aquatic > Marine > Intertidal zone >...
TCTTTATGTACCCTTACGACAGGTTTGTTTTTAAAAATGGCAAAAAATTTAGGATTTAAAAGAATCAGTTTTTTAGGGCCGGGAGGAGAAAAAGCATTTAACCATAAGAAAGATGTGAGCCTTTATGCGCTGCTTTACAGATAAATGCCATAATATAAGCAGGATTAAGAATTACGGTTTTTTAAAACTGCGTGACTGGAGATAAATAATGGATAAGTTAAAAAGATTCGGGGTCTCGATAGAAAAAAAATTGCTTGAAAGGTTTGATAAATATGTCAGAGGAGGAAATTACCGGAACCGATCGGAAGCGCTAAGGGATCTCATCAGGAAAGAGCTGGTTGACAGGCAATGGACAGAAGGCAATGAAGAGGTAGCGGGAGCAATTATCATTGTTTATAATCATCATCAGAAAGAGCTGATGGATAATCTTGTAAATATACAGCATGACTATGGCAATATTATAATCTCCAGCCAGCATGTTCATCTGGATCATGATACCTGTCTGGAAATAGTTGTGGTAAAAGGCAGGATTGACGAAGTTTTTAAACTGGAAGAAAGACTCAAAGCGGCAAAGGGTGTAAAACACGCTTCACTGGCAAAGTCGACTCTGGCCAGGGAAATATAACCTAAGCATTCTCCTGTCCGTATCTGCAGTATTTAAGGAGCCTGCAGATAGGGCATTTTGGATTTCTTGCCATACAGACGGTCCGGCCCAGTGCTATTATTCTATGAGAGTATATGCTCCAGCTTTCCCCGGGAATTATTTTCATAAGGTCAAATTCGATTTTTACAGGGTCCGAATTTATGGTCAGGCCCAATCTGTTTGAAATTCTATTCACATGGGTATCTACGATTATGGCCTGGCTGCCGAATATGTTGGACAGGACCACATTGGCGGTCTTTCTTCCCACTCCATGCAGCGAGGTCAGGTCTCCGATATTATCGGGGACAGAACCACCGAATCTGACAACTATATCATTTGAGCAGTTAACGATGTTTTTTGCCTTATTTCTATAAAATCCCGTTGATCTTATGTCTTCCTGAAGCTGAAGTATATCAGCAGCGGCAAAATCCCGGGGGGTCCTGTATTTTTTAAAAAGCTGCGGCGTGACTTTGTTCACTAGCTTATCGGTGCTTTGTGCCGACAGGATAGTGGATATAAGAAGCTGAAAGGCGTTCTTATGCCGGAGTGAAGTTCTGGTAACGTCCGGATATTCCTGACCCAGGATATAAAGTATTTTGTCTATATTTTTTACCGCGGGCTCATACAGGGCTCTGTAAATACGGTTCTTTTTTTTACTGTTTTTTTTATATTTCATATTTTCCGGATCGCCTTTTTATCCTTTAAGTATTTATCAATTTCTGCCAGAGAAAGGGTATTGGGAACGTCCCTTTTTTCCAGCCAGCCTTTTCTTGCAATATTTATCCCGAACTTATAATTGGACAGGTCATTTAAATTATGCGCATCGGGATTAACAAAGATCCTTACCCCTTTTTCCCTGGCATATTTGCACATCCTCCAGTCGAGATCCAGCCTAAAAGGGCTTGCATTTAGTTCAATATCCACATTATTTTCTGCAGCCGCGTTTACTATCCTGACTATATCCACACTGTAGGCATCCCTTGCCAGAAGCAGCCTTCCCGTGGGGTGGGCGATCATGGTGGTAAATCTATTTTCAATGGCCTTTATTATCCTCTCCGTCATCTGCTGTTCGCTTAAGGCAAAACTGGAATGGACGGCGGCAATAATGAAGTCAAATCCGGCCAGGATCCGGTCATTATAATCCAGGCTGCCGTCAAGCAGAATATCTGATTCGATCCCTTTAAAGATTTTAAAACCGGAGTATTTAAGGTTCAGCTCGTCTATCTCTTCCAGGTACCGTCTTACGTCATCCTTTTTTAACCCTCCGGCATAAGAAGCGGTCTTACTGTGTTCGCTTATCCCTGCATACTGCAGGCCCAGTTTTTGCAAATGATTACAAACCTGCTCTATACTCACGCTGCCGTCGCTGTAGGTGGTATGAATATGAAATATTCCTTTGATATCTTTTTCATCGATAAGCTTCGGAAGCGTCTTATTTTTTGCGGCTTCAATCTCTCCGAAATTCTCTCTTAGCTCGGGCGGTATCCAGTCCATGGAGAAGAAGCTGAATATGTCACTTTCATCGGAGCATTTGACAAGACGGCCATTTTTAAACAGGCCGTATTCATTCATTTTTATGTTATCTTTTTTGGCTGCGGTTCTCATGGCCGTGTTGTGCTCCTTGCTTCCCGTAAAATGATGGAGCGCATAAGGATATTGGAAATCTTCTACAATCCTTATATCTACATTTATTCCGGATTTTAATCTGATGCTTGATTTGGTGTCTCCTCTGGCTATTATATCTTCTGCTTCTTCAAGGCTGGCAAAAAAGTCCATTACTTTATCCGGGTGTTCCGAACTTGCCACTATATCTATGTCTTTTACTATTTCTTTTTTCCTGCGCACACTTCCTGCCAGGCTCGATCTTATGACGTATTTGGAGCCCTTTATTTTTTTATGGACTGCCTCGGCCTCTTCTATAATATTTGCAAAAAGGTATTTGCCTTTGAATCTCTTTAGTACTTCTATTCCCTTTAATATGTTTTCCTGGGTTTTCTTACCGAAATTGGGAAGGTCCACGAGCCTGTTTTCTTTGCAGGCATATTCCAGCTGGCCGATGTTGCTTATGTGCAGGTTGTCAAACAGGTATTTTATTTTTTTGGGCCCCATGGAGGGGATTGCCAGCATCTCAACCAGACCCGGAGGTACCGATTCTTTAAGGTCACGGTAGAATTTTAATTCACCTGAATCAAGCATTGTTTTTATCTTTTCCGCAATATGCGAACCTATCCCTTTTATATCCGTGAGGTCCTTTACGGAAAGATCCCGGTTAAGGTCGATATCCGATGCCTGGAGGGCGCGGGCCGAATTTTGATAGGCCCTGATTTTAAAAGGATTTTCGTCCCTCAGTTCCATAAGAACGCTTATATCTTTTAAAGTTTTTATTATTTGTTCCTTATCCATAAAAATATGACAGCCTTTTTATTGCCTTTATTTTCTCTGTCCTGCCAATTTTACTATCCCTGACCGCTTTATGTAAAATCTCAATGGAACGGGTGTAATTCTCTCTATCCACAGGATAAGGTATGCCGTCCTTGCCGCCGTGGGCAAAGCTGAATCTTACCGGATCCTTTATGCTGTATTTTACTCCGTATACCAATTCTGAAATCAAGGTCAGGGCCCTTATCGTCTTTGGTCCCACGCCCTTCATGGCAAGAAGTTTTTCAAAATCTTCGGGTTTTCTTTCATAAGTGGAAGTAAAGATTTTTTCCAGCCGCTTGTGATCAATATCGCCCGGGACTATATGGTGCCTTGAGGGGAGGGTATGGCTGTTTTTATCCAGATTTTTTAACTTCTTTAAATCTTTTATGATATCTTTCGGTTTTTCCCTGGAAAGTCCGGCAATTGCTTCTCTTGCCTTACCGCTTTCCACCGCTACAAGATTAATTACTTCATCTCTTTTATTACAGCATATGGCCTTGTGGGGTTCACAGGTAAAACTTTCAAGTCCCTCCGACAGCCAGTGGTATCTTCTTGCCATTCTGTTGTCTTCATTCATTCCCTGCTGTATTACCGACCACATATTTCCATCACAGGTGAAAATAAAGCAATGGTGATAAAGCTGGTATCCGTCCTGCAGGGCATTGCTGTCGACCTTTGCCACTATTTTACTGCTGTAGACAAGCTTTCCAAAATCTCTGCCCATAAGATCGGCTGCGGCTTCAATTTCTGCAGGAGTTTTCCTGGAAGTCCCTCCTTTGCCTCCGGCTACAAAGAAACCAAGGTCTTTTTCCAGACCTTTTATGGATTCTTTTACTGCACCGCAGACAGTGGTGGTAACCCCGCTGGAGTGCCAATCAAATCCGAGCACACATCCAAAAGCCTGGAACCACAATGGATCCGAAAGCCTGCGGAGCATCTCTACAGGGCCGTATTCCGAAACAATTAATGAAATTATCTCTCTTGATAGATTTTTCATTCTGGTAAATAACCAGACAGGTGCTCTCCCTCTGTGAAGGGGAAGGTTCATGGTTCCTGTTCTCATAATTTAACGCGGTTACTTTTATGCTTATGGAAATAGCGCCTGCTCTTAATAACTGCAGGATATGTATTCATTTTAAAACGTACATCGGCCGGTCTTTGTATGTATTGTATACCAAAATAACTTGGGTTAGAATAGCAAATGGCATTGGAAATCCGGATATGAGGCCCGATAGTATTAAACAAAATCCTAAGGTGGGACAGTTGTATAAAAAAAGGATGTTTTTCAAATATATAAATATTGCTGCCGCAGCAGCTATCATAGTTTTTTCTACGGCGGTTGTCTCTGCCGCCGGGTGCGCAGCCGGCATGGACCCGGAAATTCCGGAAAGACAGGAAGAGCCTGTAGAGGGATATCACGGAGATAACTCTGAAGCAGATAAATCCGCAGGCTCCGGTACGAAAGGAACTGTTAGGGTTCTTACGCAGAATACAATGCTTATTCCGTTTTCATTTGTCGCACCTGCCTACGGTCAGCGCACCTATGGCATAATTGATTTAATACTGGACGGATATGAAATCATAGGACTCCAGGAAGTATTTGCCGGGGGCAGCCAGGATCAAATCGTCTCGGTCTGGCACAATAAGATTTATGACAAAATAAACAGTGGCATATCTGCCGGATGGGAAAGTGATTATTTTAACAGCTGGTATAATTCACTGCAGCACCCGGATAAAGAAATGTGGCAGCCGCTCACAAGTGCCGTGGATGTCGCAGAACTATCAAAGCGGGGCAGCTGGTGGGGAGTTGATGTAATTAACTGCAAGCCGAACCGGAAGGAAGCAAGACTGGTCTGCAGCCCTTATTACGTAATGGGTCCTGACTGCGGAAGTCTGTCTGCCAGACAGGATGGCGGCCTGGTTATATTATCCCGATATCCCATAACGGTATGCGGCGCATTCAGTTTTACGGAAAGCAGCGGAACCGATAGGCTTGCCAACAAAGGTGTGATATACGCCAGGATCCAGATTGGCCGATCGGAAGAAGATTATATACATGTTTTTAACACACATCTGCAGTCTCATGATTATAGTGAGACACGCCTGGAGAACCTGGAAGAGTTGCTGGATTTTGTTGGAATGGTCATTGAACCGGAGGAAGAAAATTGCCATCCCATTTTAATTATGGGAGACTTTAACGTTGCAGCTGAAGTGTATGAAGGCTGGATTGAGGCCTCCGGTATAATTTCTCCGCCGAATGAATACGGGCAGAACGGCAATTTTGATTTGACCTCCGTACTTTCTCCGGAGTATGAAGAGTTTTGCCAGAAATTTAAAAATTTTACCGGGTCTGATCCGGAAGGTAAAATCTATCTGGAAGACGTGTGGCTGGATCTAAGAGCTAGCGACCCCGGTTTCACATGGATAGGCGGGGATTGGAACACCAGCAGTGAAAGTTCCTATGGGGATCTGGGAAACCGGATTGCAGTTGAATCAGGCGATCCTCAAAGAATCGATTATATTTTTTACTTTGGCGGTTCCGCCAGTCCGGTCATAGATCCGGAGTCTATCCATCCGGTGCCCGAAAGTCCTGATATACCGTATAGATTCGGTACCTGCTTTTTACGGCAGTTTTTATCCGGTATAAGCCGGAATATGCGGGCCGGCAGCCGGAACAGCTGTTCCCTTATAAGCTATACGGTATCTGATCATATTGGCCTGGAAGCAAATTTTAATTTTAGAACCTCTGAATAAAACGGTTGGGGAGACGAAATATATTTTTTTATTGATAAATGATATTAAAAAATCGATAACTCCGGAATTATCATTAAAGCAGCACCATTACTTTTTTAAATTTAATATATCCTGGTCAGAGGTACGAAAGCTACACTGCACAGGTTGATTTTTTTAAGTTTGTTTCCGTGTTTTATTATTTTATAAAGCGCCTGATTCCAGCTTGAAGGGCCAACGGGAATTATCATGATCCCTCCATCTTTAAGCTGTTCTATCAAGGGCCGGGGAATATAATCGGGAGCTGCAGTTACTATTATCCTGTCGTAAGGGGCATATTTTTTCCATCCTATGTAACCGTCATGGTTACTGATTTTTATGTTTTTATATTTTTCGAGAAGCTTTTTATTCTTTTTATACAGCGGAGCGATTATTTCTACCGTATAGACTTCTTTTGATACTTCGGCAAGCACCGCCACCTGATAGCCGGAACCGGTTCCTATTTCCAGAACCTTTTCATTTCCGGACAGATCAAGACTCTCGGTCATAAGCGCAACAATATACGGCTGCGATATGGTTTGTCCGTATCCGATAGGAAGCGGCCTGTCCTCGTAGGCCGAGTCTTTATAGATTTTATCCACAAAAATATGGCGGGGCACTTTTCTGAGAGCATCCAGAACCTTTTTATTCTTGATTCCGCGGGAAATAATCTGATTCTGTACCATCTTATCCCTTAATAACTGATAATTCCGGTTAGCTTTAGATTCGGTATACTTTTGCGGTATTTTCATAACACATGGTGTTTTATGGTATAATAACCTCTTTTAAATATTATAGCATATAAAATTTTATAAAATGATTAATTCAAAACTGTCGGAAATCCTCACAGATATTACTGAGATTAAAAAATCAGATGAAAAAGACAGCAGTGTAATATTGGGACTTATTGCGGCATCAAGAACCTTAAAGGACAGTCCGGTGAGCATAGAGGAGATTTACAGCAATGGAAAACTGGATGAGCTAATAGATGCGAAAAACCCTGCCCGTAGTTTTATAGAGGAATATCTGAATACGGGAAAAGTAAGGTTATATGAAGAAATTAAATCGAAATATTCCGAAGAATTAATAAGATTTGTGAAAATAAGCGGAATGGGTAAAAAAAGAATATTTAAAATATATGAGACCTTCAATATTAAGAGCCTTAAAGAATTAAAAGGCAGATTGGCTGACAGCCAAAGATTTATGCGTAATCTTTCAGGAGACGATTTATTTGGCAGCAGGACTGATGATTTCTATGTTAACAGGCTAAAACAATCAATTGATTATACGGAGGCAATAAAAGGAAGGTTTCCAAGATGGCGGGTTGAATTGTATCTTGAGCGGATAAAAGAGAGTCTTGGAAAGATAAGGGACATCAGAAATACAGTTGTGACCGGTTCCCTGAGAAGAAAGACACCCACGATAGGAGATATCGATATACTGGTGCTGCCTTATTTTAACCGCACCTCATGTGATATTGAAAGGAGCAGAAATCTTCTGGATAAAATTAAGTCGCTTGATTTTATTAGGGGACTGACCGGTGAGGATGTAGGGCAGGAAACCATAAGTGCAAAGTTTGGGACTGATTTTGGGATTGAAATCGAATTTATTATAAGCAGCCGGAAATATTGGGCTGCAGATTTGCTGTATACTACGGGAAGCAAGAAGCATCTAAAAAAAATGGAAAGGGAAGCTCGTAAGAGAGGGTATTGGAGCAAAGGAAGGATAAACATTACCGATCCTGCCCAAAACGGTAAAGAAGACGAAAAATATAGTCTTTACCCTGACCCGACCGTATGTGAACTGGATATTTACAAAAAGCTGGGACTGCAGTATATTCCTCCCGAAATGAGGGAGGATCAAGGAGAAATAGAGCTGGCAAAAAATTTCTTGATCCCTCCGCTGTTAAAAAAGGAAGATATAAAAGGCGATCTTCACATTCATTCCGCATGGAGTGACGGGCTCATCAGTATTGATGATATGATTAAAAGGATCAAAAAATTCAGTTATGAATATATAGCTATTTCTGACCATTCCGCAGGCAATTATTACGGAAGGGGGCTTAATGCGGCAAGGATCGGGGAAAAAATAAAATATATCAATCATCTTAGATCCACACTAAAAGATTTTAAAATTTTAATGGGTTCTGAAATTGACATAAAAGGGATAGGAAAACTGGATTACCCTGATGATATCATAGCCAGGCTGGATATTGCCATAGGAGCGGTGCATTCCTCCTTTTTAAATACGGAAGAGGAGAATACGGCCCGGATGATCAGTGCCGTAGAGAATAAATACATTGATTTTATTGCTCATCCCACAGGAGTATTATTTGGAAACAGGGCACCTTATGCTATTGATATTGACAGGTTAATTTTATCGGCAGTGTCAAACAATAAAGCCCTGGAAATAAATTCTTACTTTCTAAGGCTGGATCTTAATGAGGAAAATGCCAGGAAGGCAAGGGATGCGGGTGCAAAGATGATTATAAATACGGATGCCCACCGTCCGAATAATATGGATATGATAGAACTGGGAGTGGACATTGCCAGAAGGGCAGGTTTGCAAAAGAAAGATGTCCTGAACACGCTCTCGCTGAAAGAGCTGGAAGCCTGGAAAAAAGAAAGATTATAAGAATCTATTCCTTATAATATTTAAATACATTCTTACTTTTAAAATCGGGCATAAATGAGTCGTCTTTGCTGTCCGGTGATGTATAATCCTGTGTCCATCCGGAACTAAAGCCTTTCTTTTCAGCATATCTAACTACTTCCAGGTACTCTTTTGCCGTAATCCTTCTGTTTAATTGAGGATATCTGCAAGCATTATAAACGGGATGATACTGGGCCATGATACTTAGATAAACATCGGTGGAAAGTTCGTTTTTAATGAAATCCAGGGTTTTTTTAATTCCGCCAATATTATACGGAAGGACAAGCAGTCTTATCAGCAGTCCTTTCAGGGCTTCACCTTCCCGGTTAAGTTTCAGTCCCCCTACCTGCCCGTACATCTCTTTAACTGATTGGCGGTTATACCGGACATAATCTTTGGCCATTGAATATTTTTCGGCCATATGGTCATTGCCGTACCTCATATCCGGCATATAAATATCTATGACTGTATCCAGCATTTTTATAATTTGCGGGTTATCATAACCTCCGGTGTTAAATATAACAGGAACGGAAAGACCTTTATCTCTGGCAGTGAAAAGAGCTTTTATTATCTGCGGGACCCATATGGTAGGGGAAACGAAATTAATATTATGGCAGCCAGAATCCTGCAGCATTATCATGCTATCAGTAAGATCCGCTATGCTGTTTTCTGACCCTTCATGTTCCTGACTTATCTGATAGTTTTGGCAGTATACGCATTTCATATTGCAGTAAGAAAAGAATATGGTTCCCGAACCCCTGCTGCCCGAAATAGGAGGTTCCTCACCATGATGGGGTATAGCCGATGATATTACTGGTTTTAGTCCTGCGCCGCAGAAACCTCTTTCATCAAGATTACGGTCAATCCCGCACCTATGAGGGCACAGCACACATTTATTTAATATTTTATGCAGTGTTTTTTCAAGTCCTACGGGTTTCATACCAATATAGGTTATATAACGTTGCAGTTAAAATATAATAATTTTAAGATTTTGTGAACGGCTTTTTTCTTTCAGCAACTTTAAGGCCGTCTTTGCTGAGTAGATTATTTATGTAACCATAGGTCTTATCTATAAATTGGGGGTTATTTTTAAGAAATTTTTCAATCTTATAGATCCTATATTCAAGGAAGTATTCAGGGGGTATGCTTAATCCATGAGAAATCAGCTTTATGGTTGAAATAGGAGGATGATTTTTCCTTTTTTTTAATTTACTGAAATAACTATAATTTAGGTTTGTCTTTTTACCCAGGCTTCTGAGTTTTATTTTTTTTTCTTCAATTATTTCTTTAAGTGCTACATTAAAATTCTTATTAGAATATATCATAGTACCGCATAACGATTTAATATTTTATTACCTTTGCCTAATCCTATAATCAATAATATATTATAAAGATAAGTTCTATAAGTTTTTTGGTTAATTATAAGTTGACAATTTTATCAACCTTACACTGAAACGGGTAGATATTTCAGAATAAAAATATAAAGACAGGTAAGGTTCGATTAATGAATTATTGGATTATTTAGTATATAATCAATAACTAAAATAATGTAAATATAAAAATATTAAGGTATCGTATAATGAAAATAGAAAAGGATATTAATGTATTACTGATAGAGAAGTCAAAAGAAAACATACATATAATATTAAACGAGATAAAGCGCAGCGGATATAATCCAAATTATAAAATAGTAGATAACTGCAAGAGTTTAATCGAATCTGCAAATAAAGATGAATGGGATGTAATATTAGGTGGCTATGCCCCATACGGCACCAGGCTGGTAAATGCAATAAAGTCAATAAGGCAGAAAAATACAACCGTTCCCTTTATAGTTATCTCTGATAAGATTGGTGAAGAAAATGTGGCATCTTTAATTAAAGCAGGCGCCAATAATTATATTGCCAGAAACAATCTTTTAAACCTGGTACCGATTATCAAAGATGAAATAAAAAGTTCGCAGTTAAAAATAAAGCAGCAGGAAGCCTTTAAAAAACTTAAGGAAAGTGAAAAAACTTTTAAATCACTTGTAGAAAATGTCCCCGATATAGTATATATGTACAAACTGCTTCCTAAACCGGGATATAAGTATGTAAGCTCCTCGGTAAAGAAAAATATTGGCTATACTGCTGGTCAGCATTACGCTGATCCCAAACTTATATACAAAATTACACATCCAGGCGATAGCAATATTTTAAAAAAGATGCTTGATGGCAACTTAGATTACTCAAAACCTGTAGAAATTCGGATAATTCATAAAAACGGCAGGACCATGTGGTACGAACAGAGAGTAACTCCTTTTTTTAATAAGAAAGGAAAATTAGTGGCCATAGAGGCAATTCTGCATAACATATCCACAAGGAAGAAGATAGAGGACCACCTGTCTTATATGTCTTTCCATGACAACCTTACAGATTTGTATAATAGAGCATATTTTGAAGAAGAACTGAAAAGGCTCGACACCCGGAGGCAGCTTCCGTTAAGCGTGATTATAGGTGATATAAACGGACTTAAGCTGATAAATGATGCGTTTGGGCACAAAGAGGGGGATAAACTGCTTAAAGGATGTGCAAGTGTTTTAAAAAAAAGCTGCAGGTCCGAGGATATAGTTGCAAGATGGGGAGGGGATGAATTTTCAATACTTCTTCCAAAAACTGACGAAGAAGTTGTATCAGAAATCATCAAAAGGGTAAAAAATAAAAGTGTTAGAAGCAAGAACTGGAAAATACCGTTGAGTATATCTCTTGGGGTGTCAACCAAAAGAAAGAATCGTCAGGATTTTACAAAAATAATTAAAAAAGCAGAAGACAATATGTACAGGCGTAAACTGATAGAGACAAAGAGCATTATCAATTCAATAATATCGTCGCTTGAAAAAATATTATTTGAAAAGAGCATTAAAACCGAAAAACATACCAGAAGAATTAAGGAGATGGCCCTGAAATTAGGTAAATCCATAAAGCTGCCGAAAAGCAAGATGGATGAGTTATCTCTTCTGGCGACTATTCATGATATAGGGAAGATAGCAATTCTTGATATTATACTGAATAAAAAGGAGAATCTCAGCAAAAGGGAATGGGAGACTATAAAGCGCCATCCCGAAATAGGATATCGTATTGCAATTTCATCACATCAACTTTCCAGTATTGCCGAATATATTCTAACCGGTCACGAATGGTGGGACGGAAGCGGTTACCCCCAGGGGCAAAAAGGGGAGGATATACCCATTTTGTCCCGGATAATCGCAGTAGTTGATGCCTATGAAGTCATGATAACCGGAAGGCCTTATAAAAAAGCCATCAGCAAGAAAGAAGCTATGGCAGAGCTTAAGAGATGCAGTGGTACCCAGTTTGATTCGAAGCTGGTGACAAAATTCTTCGGCATTTTAAAGAGCAATAAAGGGTATTAAATCAAAGTTACTTTTTTTTACCAAATTTAAAGTTAATATCGAATTAAATAAATGACGAAGAATGAATTTTTAAAAAAATACAATATAGAAACAGGCTTTTTTAAAAATGGCCTCCCGTATACCAAAATTGGCAATAAATCAAAAATTTTAATCGATATTGAGGCTTTATCGTTCAAACATGAGCCGGTTTCCGGAATGATGCTGAAGGAATTCGTAAAATCACACAGGCTGCTGGCGGAAGAGTATGCTGTGTTCCTAATAGGGCGCAGGCCAAATTCACCCGAAGATTATTCAATGGATAAAATGGCAGAGGACTACTCGGAGGTAATCAGGGGAGAATTTAGGAGACCTGTTGATGTAATGGGCATTTCAACAGGAGGGCAGATAGCCCAATATCTGGCGGCTGATCATCCTGACACAGTTCGCAAATTGATTATTGTCTCTGCTGCATACCGCCTGAGTAAAATAGGAATGGAATTGGAGAGAAAGTCTGCCGAATATTTTAAACAGGGAAAATATGGAAAGTCCCTGGCCGTGATGATGGACTTTACTTTAATGCCCGGATTAAAAAGAAGTTTAATTAAGTTTTTCATACAGCTAATTGGTAAAAAAATGCTGGGAAATATAAAATATCCAAATGATTTCCTGATTGAAGTCAGAGCGGACCGGGAAATGAATTTTAAGGACAGGTTAGGGGATATTAAAGCTCCTGTCCTGATTATGAGCGGAGAATCGGATATCGCTTATACTGCAGAGGATATCCGTTCCACTGCTGAAGGAATTCCCGGCTCTGAATTAATTATATATAAAGGATACGGGCATAATCTCTCCTTTTCATATACGGAACAGGTCCAGAAGGATATGCTGGATTTTTTGAGAAAATAATTAACGAACTCTATCAAAGTAGGAAATAAATTTAAAGGAGGATATAAATGGTGCAAAAAAATGTATTATTTGTTGGTGAAACATGGATCATAACCAAATTTCATACAAAAGGTTTTGATGTAGTTCCATTAGGGGGATTTGAAGATTATTCTGTATATTTAAAAGAAGGTTTAAAACCTTTCAAAGATATAAACATTACACACATTCCCAACCATCTTGTGTTAAGTGCGTATCCACAAACAATGGAACAGATTTCAAAATTTGATGTAGTAATAATAAGTGATTGCGGAAGAAATACTTTAACTATGTATCCGGAAATGTTTAAAGTTCCCATGGGCATTAACAAAGTCAAATTGACTGCAGATTATGTAAAAAAAGGCGGTTCACTTATAATGATCGGCGGTTGGGTGGATTTTCAGGGATTTCAAGGAAAGGGTAATTATCATGGAAGCGAAATAGAGGAAGTTTTACCTGTAGATATTATGGAAACAGATGATAGGGTTGAATGCACAGAAGGCGTAAAACCGGAGGTTATAAAAGGAGATCATAAAATATTGAAAGATATTTCGAACGATTGGCCTAAGTTTCTGGGTTATCAAAAAGTTTTTCCAAAGGCCGATTCAGAAGTATTGGCGACTATTGGGGATAGGCAAGACGCATTTATAATCGTAGGTAAAGCCGGAAAAGGAAAATCCATGGCCTTTACTTCAGACCTGGCGCCGCATTGGGGGACAGATTTTGTCGTTTGGAAAGACTACGGAAAGTTCTGGTATAATTCGATAAATTGGTTAGCGAGCTAAATAATAAAAGATAATTGACCATTGAATTACTCCGGGCCTATTGCCATAGTGCCAGGACCCGGCAATAATTTTTAAAAATAAAAATTAAGTTTAGGTGTTTTTAAAAACTAGGTTGTTTTCTTATTCTTTTTTCTAAATCTGGGTACCAGGTAGAATCCGATTGTAAAGATTACCATAAAAGGAACCAGACCCATTAAGAAAACAGGAACTATCCCTCATAATGCTCCTGCTCCTGTTAAAAATCTATTTTTAATAAGAATCCCGATTCCGATTATCAAACAGGCCATTGGACATGACCATAAAACATATTGCCAGGCATAAGGCGCATTCTGAGGACCGCCCATCGCATTTTTAGTTATTGTTAAAAAAATTACCAGGGTATATATCCAAAAGGCAATTGGTATTAAACCGATCCATCGCCATTTTTGGAAAGTAAGTGATCCGGGCATAAGATTAATCCTCCTTAGTATGTCTTTAACATATTTTGTAATTTTTTTATTATAACATGTACAATTTGGCCATACAATTTTTTTAGAAATAATCAATTCAAATGTTTTATGATAAAATTGGAAAGTAATTTAAATGTAAGTATTAAAGAAATAAAAAATAGATTTACGGAGAGATGAGCAAAAAAATAAAAGTAATAGTACTTTTTGTGCTTTTTACTGTTATTTTTTGCAGCGGCTGCACAAAAGAAGTTTATGAAACAGCAGGAGGAGATTCTGAAGTAATAGGACAAAATCAGCAGGAGCCAAAAATCAACGGAGTATCCGTAGGCAGTATTGCTAAAACAGAATTATTGCAGTTAGTCCCCTGGGGAGATAATGCTATATCCATAAACATACCCCTTGGCTGGAATATCTATACCGGAGGTGAGTGCTCCACTAAATCAGTATTAGTAAGGGATCCTTACTCTGAGCTAAAACAGCTTTTTTATTTTTCAGAGGCAGGTCCTGTTTACACCAGCTGGCAAATGAAAGAAAATGATAAGGATTATATGGATATGGGCGGATTTGACATTCCATGGCTTGAAAGTCCAGTAGTAAATCCGTTAACTGCCGAAAAATTTTTAGAGAATTTCGGAACTCTTGCCAGTACCCCTTTTTTCCAGCAGGCATTCCCGGAAGTCCCGGTCATAGATGAAGTTAAAATAATAGACAAACAATCTGCTGCTGATAAATTACCCTATGTCAGCGATGAAAAATTAATAAGGGCGGAGTTCAAGCAAAATAATAAATCAGGAGAAGGATACTTTTATATAGTAACAGCAGATGTTATTGGTCTGGGATACGGAATGATGTTTGTTGGCATTACCGCTCCCAGGGGCCTGCTTGATTTAATTGTTCCTTCATTGGCACAAAGCCTTAAGTCTTTTACGGTAAGCTCCGGATATGTAGATAATTGTAAACAGGCCCAGGATAATGCGGCTGCCGGGGTATTAAAAGCTGGCCGAATACTAGATCAAAATTTTGATGCCATAATGGAGGTATGGGAGAACAAGCTTGAGTCAGAGCAAAGGATATCTGAAAGTCAAAGTGATGTTATACTGGAGTTCAGCAGATTATACAATCCCCAAACAGACGAGGTTTATGTGGTTACCCCGGAATTTTATGAATATTATAACAATCACAGCAGTGAATTCGAATTTAATTATTTGCAGGAAATGCCAGATGATAAATGGAGTTATGCTCCTTTAAACGGAGCATTGTATATTAAATAAATAATTATATGCTTTTAACCGTTTCGTATTAAATGCACGCAAACAGCTTAGCCGAATAGCCGGATGATAAAACGGCTGTCCTGCTGATAATAACTTTTTAGCAAGGAGAAAATGTGATGCCTTCACGACAAAATTTAATTCATGACTCTTTTCTTCCCTGTACTTTGCGGCCTCTTTCAATATGCCGGGAGTGTCAGGCCAGGAAAAAACTGATGTGCCGCTTTGATAGTAAGGATATGGTTAACTTTTTCATGATTATCTTACCCTTTGGAGTTACAGTCTTTGCGGGTACCATCAGTGCCGGTTATGGCTGGTATCTTTTTCTATGGCTGGCGTATTCATTATTCTTCTTCTTTATCTGGGAAGCACGTGTTCTATGCCGCCATTGTCCATATTGGGCAGAAGCAGGGACTATCTTACATTGTCATGCTAATTATGGAGTTATCAAGATTTGGAAATATCAACCCAGACCTATGAGTAAACCGGAAAAAATTCAATTTGTAGTCGGTGCACTGCTTATGATTGGTTTTCCGTTTTTTTTTTATTGCTGGGGCGGGAGTATCTTTTGGCTTTAATCGGGGCGAGCGCGGCAATCAGCGGTATATTTATACTAAGGAGAAATGTTTGTACCCGGTGCATTAATTTCTCTTGTCCGATGAATGATGTTCCAAAGCAACTTGTGGACACATATCTCAGGCGAAATCCTAAAATACAAAAGGCCTGGGAAGCCAGCGGATATAGGGTGGATGTATAGCAGAGTAATTTAAGATTACTATGGAAGCATAAAGGAGATATGATTAATTATCCGGATTAAGCTTTTAATATAAGATTAACAGTATATAAATATAAAATGAGTGAAAAAGAAGTCATTAAGAAGAGTAATAAGCCGCAAACTATTGAAAACCTTGCAAGGGATCTTAAAAAAATCGGAGTAAAAAAAGGAATGGTGCTTTTGGTCCATTCTTCTTTAAGCTCAATAGGGTGGGTCAGCGGCGGCGCAGCAGCAGTTATCCTTGCTCTTGAAAAGGTCCTGGGAGAGAAAGGAACACTTGTAATGCCTGCCCATTCCGGGGACCTCTCAGATCCTTCGAGATGGGAAAATCCTCCGGTACCCGGAGACTGGTGTGACACTATTAGGGAGACAATGCCAGCATTCGATCCGGATCTGACGCCGACAAGGGGAGTTGGAACTATTCCGGAAGTTTTTAGAAAACAGAGAGGGGTGCTTAGAAGTAATCACCCCCAGGTGTCATTTACTGCAAGGGGTAAATTCGCAGAATATATTACCAGGGACCACAGTCTAGAATATGCTTTTGGTGAAAAATCACCCCTGGCAAAGATATATAAGCTTGACGGTTATGTGCTTTTAATAGGAGTTGGACAAATTAACAATACTTCAATCCATCTTGCAGAATACAGAGCAGATTATCCTTCTAAAAAGGAAGAAGTCAGCGGTACTCCGTTAATGGTTTCAGGGAAAAGGAAATGGGTAGATATAAGGGACATCAAACCTATTACTGATGACTTTGAAAAGATCGGCTCCGATTTTATAAAAGATAAAGGATCTGGTGTGAGGATCAATCACATCGGCCAGGCAAAATCACAGTTACTCCGTCAGAAGGAACTGGTTGACTTTGCCGTGGATTGGATGGAGATAAACCGTAGGTAGGTTCTTTTTACTTGCAGGTGTTATGAACTACAAAAACCGAACACTTGCTATTCTTTATATAAAATCAATAAAGAATAAGGAAAGATTATTTACCAATCAACAAGTGGCCAGAGCTTGAAAGACCCGGGGAGAAACTTATAAAAAAAGGACCTGAGTATCTTTCTGATTGTTAACTTTTAGCAATAATACTAAGGACAGGAATGGGAAGCAGTAAAGAAAAGCTTTCTGCTCTAGACCTTGCTAAAAAAGTACTGGCTGATTGCGGTATCTTAAAAGGCCTACTGATCCTATCAATCTCGGAGTTTTAAAAATTAATGGAATCGGAAGAGCAAAAACAGCTCAAATAATGGTTGCCCTGGAGCTGGGCAGGGGAGCAGTCTCAAAGAAAAACGGAAGTAATTTTAATAAGCCAGATTACTAACATTTTAGTTGGACTAGTTTTTGGGAAGAAGCTCACTTTAAAAACACTTTTAAAAAAAGTTTTCTAGATAACTTTCTGATTATAAACTTATGGTAATAATATTGTATTTAGGAATAAAATGTGATAAAAAAGTTCCTAGCCCTTTTTATCACATTGGATTATGCAGAGTTTATTAGTGGGAAGCAAAATAATAGTCGATGGTATTTTATATTCAAATAGTAATAAACATAGACAAATTTATTGTTTTTTTATAAGAATATTATGGAGGTTTCAATGGAAAAGGAAAAAATGATGCAGATCGCTTTTGAAAATGGCTCAAAGTGTGAGCGAGATTATCGTAGCTGTAACCAGTGTACAATAGCTGCTATCCAGGATGCTCTTGGAATAAGAAATGATTGTGTGTATAAAGCAGGAAGTGGTCTCGCTGGAGGGCTCGGAGAGTGTACCGACGGTGTCTGCGGTGGTTATTCAGGTGGTGCTATGATGCTTAGCATATTTTTTGGAAGAACAAGGAAGGAAGAAGGTTCAGAAAAAGGAAGGGAAGATAAACATGCTTCATTACATCTTACGGCCGCCCTGCACGATAAATTTATAGAGAAATATGAGAGTGTCATATGTGCATGTGTGCAGGAGAGGATTTTGGGCAGGTCTTTTGATTTTAGAAATCCTAAAGAAAAAGAGTTATTCAGGGAAGCTGGAGCACATGATTTAGATAAATGTTGTGTTGCTGTGGGAAACGGAGCCAGGTGGACTGTGGAAATTATTATTGACGAAATGAAAAAAAGAGGTCTTACCCTTGAAGATCTAAGAGAGTTTATATATATAGAAAATTAAAAGCTTACTAAATGATATTCTCCTGTACTGATTTGCAGTTCTTTCATCTCTTAGGGCAGATATATCTTTTGCAGACAGATAAGGTTTTGGTACCAAAAATTCTCCAAATAGTGATTTTCCATTTCTCAAAAGTAAAATAAATTCTATACATAATAGTCACGAAAATTCTATAGTGTAGATTCTAAGTAAAATATTTATTAACTATAGCAAATGTCCGGATCTTAATTTGTTTTTTTAAATAATGTAAAGAATCTTGTTTTTCCAATTCTAAAATTTCTTGAATATAACTTCTTTCAATCTCTCTTTCCAGCAACGGCGCAGCAGTCCTTTGCTTGATGATCTGTGAAGTTCTTATACGAATGCGCCATAATTAAAAACCTTTCTTCATTGTTACCATAGGTTCTAAATTATATCTGCAGGGGAGTTCACTTTTAATTTTTAGATGATAAAAAATATAATTTAAAAAATATAATTTAACTTGACAAATATACTATTTTTCTTTAGTATTTGAACATATTATTAACCACTGCACATTTGTTCAATTTTAAGAGAATTATTTATTGGTTAGAGTGTGGAGGCAATGATTTACTATAATAGTTCACATTTATCTTATATTAGAAGAGTACTTAATCAGTCTATATCATAATCAAAAAATTACGGTTTTATATTTATATATAAATTAATGCTAAAACAAAATAAATAGAAATGGAAAGTAGGTTGTTAATAAAGATAAGAGATAAAAATAATTCCAGCATGTTAAAAAAATTATATTTAATCATATAAGACATTAAAGTGCAGCGTGAAAAGCTAAAAAGTAAGATTTTTTTATTATAACATTAACAATTACAGCAAGATAGGAGGTGAAGTGTTAAAAAGAGATTATAGAGGCAATGATAAAAAAGTGCATAACGCACTAACCTCCAAGTGGTTTGTAGTTGCTCATAATCTCAATGATATATTTATAAAAGAAATATGTTTAAGGACAACGGTTTTGCACTCTGTTTGTGCCTTAAGCGAAGCGAAAGGAATTGGTCTAAAATGAAAAAATCATTATTATGGGTATTAGTGTTGGCATTAAGTGTGTCAATGATTGCAATGTTTTCTTTGTCAGGTTGTAAAGAAGAAGCAGCTGAAGAAGAAAAAGCAGCAGCTGAAGAAGAAGTAACTGAAGAAGCAGAAGCAGTAGCTGAAGAAGAAGAAGCAGTAGCAGAAGAAGCACCTTCCGAAGAAATGATAGAGATAGCTCTT
>Ga0307425_1000806_pt1 | contig 19408 bp, 17 predicted proteins | sample SalMarWE160330MG_FD_202152 | JGI IMG/M metagenome (GOLD analysis project Ga0307425, IMG submission 202152) | Salt marsh sediment microbial communities from the Plum Island Ecosystem LTER, Massachusetts, United States - WE1603-30 | ecosystem: Environmental > Aquatic > Marine > Intertidal zone >...
AATTGCTCAGGATGATGTATTAAAAGAGGCAGACAAAAAGAACATATAAATGCAGGTCGGGATGAATATGTTAATGTAATTAAAGGTATTTCATTTTCTGATCTGTTACAGCTAAGGCAGTTTTTTCTTGAAGATTCGGAATTCATATTAAATATTTGAATTGTGAATATAATGTTTTACTTGCTGATCCGAAGTTAATAAAAATTATTTTACTTAAAGAATATTTATGATAAAGGGAGGGATGGTGTGTAGCATAGAAAAGATAAAAAATCCCTGCCGATTTTCTCATGATTCTCACGATTTCGACAAGGATTTAAATTTATAATATTATTTTATTCTTTTACATCCGGAAACTCATCAAACAATTTTATCAATTCATTAATTTCCCTTTTCCTGGTTGCCCTAACCTGCATCTTCGTCCATATTATGCCGCACAGCAATAATCCAATCAGTATATAATATGTTGCCATTGTTCCCCGCTTATTTTTACAGTTCCAACATATTTTCAACCTTTATGCCAGAATAGAACCTTTTTAATTTATGATTTCCAAATTCTAATTATTAAACCTGGTAATTCCTGGTAAAAGAGTAGCAATTTTTATTCAGAAACATCAAAATTTATTTTAATAGTACTTGTACAGTGCCAAGTTTGTCGCTGCTTTTTAACCTTCTGTACTTTTGTTTTTGAATCAAAATTTTTAATTAATAATTTAATTTTCCGAATGTAATTTCCATGCTCTATTTCAATAAAATCATCTTTTTGGTTTCACTGAATTCATTGGCAATCAGCTTATACAAATAAATACCACTTGCTAAATCGGTCGCTTTAAAATCTACCTCATAATTTCCAGCTGGTTTTTCTTCATTAACAAGTGTTGTGATATCATTGCCAAGAATATCAAAGACTTTAATTACAACGTTTGATGTCTGAGTAATTGTATATTTTATTTTTGTAGAAGGATTAAATGGATTAGGATAATTCTGCTCAAGATTAAAACCTGATACTACTGGCTCAGATGATTCTATATTCGACGGAATTAAATTAAGGTCTATTTTGTACATTGATCTGCCGTAAGTGCCAGCTACCAGTTCACGGGTAGCCGGATGAATCTCAATATCACCAATTGGAAGAATTGGCAAACCTTCTCCCAGCACCCACCAACTTTGTCCGGAGTTAAAGCTAACATACATACCAACATCGTTTCCAAGGTATAATCTTAAAGGCTCAATAGGATCGACAGCGAACGCATCTACAGGTGCATCAGGCAGATTGCTGCTTATGTCACTCCAAGTTGTACCCATATCTGTACTTCTGAAAACGTGCGATTGGGGATCTCTCCACTTTAATCCATTGAAAGCAACGTAAACAATATTTTCGTTTGTGGGATCAACAGCAATGCGTGATACCCATCTTATCGGCAATCCATCTGAAATTTCATTCCAGGTAGTACCATTATCTGAAGAGACCCAAACATGTGAATCATCAGACCCTACATAAATCACATCAGAATTCGTGGGAGCAACCGCAATTGTTGTGATTGTGCCTAATCTGCTTGAGGAAGTATAATCAGTTAACTTCGGACTGATTTTAGTCCAGTTGTCAGCACTGTTTGTAGTCCTGTATAAATAATCTGTACCGTAGTAAAGAATATTATTGTTATTCGGATCCATAATAACAGGAGTATCCCAGTTTGTGGGTTCGCTTCCACTAATACCAGTAGTTGCAGGGGAAAAACTACTCCCACCATTGGTAGATTTTCCAAGACCTCCATTTTGTGATTCAGCATAAATAATATTCGGATTTGTAAAATCAACTAAAACATAAAACCCATCGCCGCCGTAAATATGCTGCCAATTATCAATTCCTCCATCTAAAGTTCGACTTGTACCATTGTCCTGAGCGCCACCATAATAAGCAAGCGAATTGCTGGCATCTAATCCAATCTCATAAAATTGTGTTGCGGGTATTTGTGCCGGATTGGACCAATTTACACCACCATCGGTAGAAATATTAATTCCTCCGTCATTACCATTTAAAATAAAAGAAGGGTCTGTAGGATTAAAAGCTAATGCATGGTGATCTACATGAAGTTGATTGGGGCCACCGTAACCATATATAATCGGCCAGGTAGCACCGCCATTTGTTGATCTCATAAACGCAACATCCATAACGTAAACAATGTCTGGATTAGTCGGATGGACTCTTACTTGCCCAAAGTACCAGCTAAATGATGATGCACCATTCATCAATTCATTATCAGGATCAACGTCAGTCCAGCTATTTCCAAAATCTGTAGATTTAAATAAACTAATTATATAGTATCCATCGGTGTAAAGCGCATAAACAATATTCGTATTGCTTGGACTTATCGCTAAACCGATTCTGCCAACGTTTTGAACATTTGGATCCGGAAGACCTGCTGAGGGAGGAATCAACACCCAATTATCACCACCATCGTAGGTACGATAAATTCCACTGGATGAACCGTAGAGATGTGAGCTGTTTGGTCTTCTTACTCTTTCCCACATTGTAGCCATCATCCTGTCAGGGTTAGTTGGATCCATAATTATATCAATGGCACCTGTTGAATCTGAAATGAAGAGAGACTTATTCCAGCTGGCTCCGCCATCAGTAGATTTATATACTCCTCTTTCTTCATTTGGTGCAAAGTATGAACCGACCGCAGCAAGGTAAACAATGTTAGAGTTAGTAGGATGAACTAATACCTTGCCGATGGAAGTAGTTTCTTCTAGCCCAAGGAAATTCCAGGTTGATCCGGCATCAGTAGATTTAAAAACTCCGCCTCCCGGAAAATTATTATGTCCACCATTTGCTTCACCTGTTCCAACATATACTACATCTGGATTTTGAGGATCGATTGCTATATCTCCCACTGTTAATACTGCGAGCGAATCGAAAACTGGGAACCAGTTATTTCCCATATTCGTCGATTTAAAAACACCTCCGGTTGAAAATCCTGCATAAACAATGTTAGGATCTGACGGATTAAACTCAATATCTACAACTCTTCCGCCAACATTATTTGGTCCGGCAAATTCCCATGCTACTCCATTTAATCCTTTATTTAATCTCTGTGCAGCCGTTTCTCTTTGAAGTTTATGTGCTTGCTGTAGAGCATCGATATATGCGTGCGGATCAGCATTCAAATAAGGCCAGGTTTTTTTCAAGTACGCCCATTCGTAAGGATATTGCTCTGAGTCTATTTTTTCTTTTTCTTTTAAAGTAATTTCATACTTTCTTGAGAAAAAATTATTACTAAAAAAAATGATTGATAAGAATAGAGAAATTATAACAGCAAAAATATTATATGACTTCATAAATTACCTTAAAAATTAAAATATTTGATTGGGATTTTTTATTAACTTAGTTAATTACTATATAATAGGTTCGTTGCCTAAATATTCTGTTTTAAATATTTTCCATTTACCATTTTCCTTTTTCAGGATATGAATACCTTTTGAACGCATCGGTTGAAACTGCTGCCCTTTTGCTGCACGTGTCGTTTGCTCGTAATATACTTTTGCTTCATCGCCAGTTATTTCCAAGACCTCAACTTTTTCAAGATTATAAGTCATATCATAATTCTTAAATATATATTCCATTCCCTGTATTGTTGATTTTCTCTGTGGACAATCTTTGTGGATAGTTTTTAATACCCGTTCTTTATCCTCAGCCTGAGTTGCAGCAATATTCTCTTTTACAACTGCAATTAATTCCGCAGCTACTTTGGGATCAATGTTTTCCTGCTTTTGAATTGACTGCTGTGTTTGTTCTGATTGCGGCGGCGGCACATAGTTTTGCATTTCCTGAAGATTTACTTTTTTGTTTTTTTCTTCAGACTTACAAGAATAAAGCACCGTAACCAAACCTAATAATATTATGATTATCGATTTCATTTCTTACTCATCGACTGTTAAAATTTTTTTAAGTTGTTCATCATTAACATTTAATTGCCCTATTGGAACTAATCGTGGTGTTAAAATTTTCCAGTTTCCATTCTTCGAAAACACTTCCTTAAAAATAGGTAACGCTTCTTCAAGTTTGCCGATATTAACAAGTGAAGTAGCATGCCAGAATTTCATTTCTTCATTGTCGGGAAACATTGCCTCGGCAGTCGAATATTCCTTCATTGCAAGTTCCATATCTCCGTGCTCAACTGCAAGATCTCCTGCATTCATATGATCATAAGCACGATGAACTTTCAAAAGTCGACTAAGTTCTTCAAGTGGTTGTGGACTGTCTTCAACTCTTAAATCAATCAATCTGTCTTCCCAAACTTTTCCGGACGATCTTCCTTTTACCACAAGCAAACAAGCTGATTGTTTCCCGCGAATATCTCCCCCAGCTTCCTGTGCAGCAAATAAAGCTTTAATTAATCTTTCAGCTAAAGGCCCTGTTGATTCTTCAAAAGATTTTGACATAGCAGCAGGTATTTTATCATTAAGCATCAGGTTTGCCTGTACTGAATAATTTTCACCGACAATATTTCCTGCACCGGGAATACAATTCTTACCTGTATAACTTTTTACCTTTCCGTTCACATCAATTATTGCAAGCTGACGGACATCCCTTCCTTCATCCTCTGCAATGAGCTTATCAACAACTTCAGGTGCAGTCATTCCTGATTTCAACAACTCCAAACCATTTGGTCCAAATGCCGGATTGACAAAAGATTGAGTTGCAACCACGCCGACTCCGGCTTCTCCCCAGGAAACAATTGAACCAACAGAAAACCAATGTGATTGAACAGCTACTCCCATCTCACCAGTATCGGGATCTCGTGCAACAATTGAATAGGTTGAAACTAAAGGATTCTCACCGTAAAATAATTGAGCAGGTAATTCACTAGTCAAACCAATAACAGTAAGAAATAATATAAAGAAACCATATGCTTTCATTTCCAAATCCTCAAAAAATATAATTTAATTAAGACAAGATAGTTCAAGAAGAAATTTTTAACAATTGATTAATTCAAGTTATGTTTGAAGTTAGGATATATTCAACTGTATTTTTGGACATTCATTTACATTTTATAAGCATTATAAATCAAAGTTATTGGAAATCCTAAGTTTTCAATCCGTAATAATTCTTTTCTTTGTGGGAATCATAGCAGGGTTTCTAAATGTGACTGCTGGTGGTGGTTCTACATTAACACTTCCGACTTTAATTTTCCTTGGTCTTGAATCTTCTGTTGCCAATGGTACAAATAGAATTGCAATTTTAGTCCAAAACATTTCTGCGGTTTATTCATTTAAAAGAGAAAAATACCAGGATTTAAAAGCTAGTTTTATACTTTCATTATTTACTCTTCCGGGGGCAATTGCCGGAGCTTTGCTTGCCGTAAAACTTGATGATGAAATTTTCCAGAAAATACTTGGAATAATAATGATAGGAATTATCCTGTCTATGTTTATACCACAGAAACGGATCAACTCAACTGGTAATAGTAAAATATCATTCCCGGTAATTGTTTCGATGTTAGGAATTGGATTCTATGGTGGTTTCATTCAAGTTGGAATCGGATTTATTATCATGGCATCGCTTAAATACCTGATGAAACTAAATCTTGTATTAGTAAATATGCACAAAGTTTTTATTGTGTTGATCTACACGATTCCGGCATTAGTCATATTTATTGTTACAGACAATGTAAACTGGTTTTTAGGATTAAGTCTCGCTGCCGGTAATGCTTTAGGTGGCTGGTGGGGTGCAAAAATGTCAGTTAAAAAAGGTGAAGGATTTATAAAAGGTATTTTAATTATCGCAATACTGATAATGGCTTTGAAACTATTAAATTTCTTTTAATTAATCTCCAGCTTAAGGAATTTTCCAGTAACACTTTTAGATTTTTTCACTAATTGTTCAGGTGTCCCTTCTGCAATAATTTTACCGCCAAACTCACCGCCGCCGGGACCTAAATCAATTATCCAGTCAGCCATTTTTATTACATCCAGATTATGTTCAACAACAACCACAGTATTTCCTTTCTCAACAAGCTTATCAAGAACGTCCAGAAGAATTCTTACATCTTCGAAATGAAGTCCGGTTGTTGGTTCATCGAGAACATAAAAAGTTTTACCTGTACTCACTTTACTAAGTTCTGTTGCAAGCTTTACCCTTTGTGCTTCACCGCCTGAAAGTGTTGTTGCCTGCTGACCTAGAGTAATGTAACCAAGTCCGACATCATGTAAAGCTTTAATCTTTCTTTTTATTCTGGGAAGATCGGCAAAGAAATCGAGTGCTTCATCGACTCTCATACCTAACACATCTGCAATAGATTTTGTTTTGTAAAGAACTTCAAGGGTTTCGCGATTGTATCTCTTCCCTTTACAGGAATCACAATGAACATAAACATCAGGCAGAAAATTCATTTCAATTTTCTTCAAACCATCTCCACCGCATTCTTCACATCTTCCACCCGAAACATTAAAACTGAATCTTCCTGTTTTATAACCTCTCATTTTAGCTTCAGGAAGCTGAGCAAAAAGATCACGAATGTAAGTGAACAAACCAGTATAAGTTGCAGGATTTGATCGGGGGGTTCTTCCGATTGGTGATTGATCAATTTCAATTATCTTATCAATGTTTTCCAATCCCTCAATTTGGGTGTATGGAAGAGGGACGGATTTAGATTTGTAAATTTTATTCATTAAAATTTTTACCAGCGTTTCATTGAGAACGGAAGATTTTCCAGAACCGCTTACACCTGTAATCAGAGTCAAAGTACCGAGGGGGATTTTAAGATTAATTTTTTGCAGATTATTTCCTTTAGCACCCGTAAGAGTGATAAATTTTCCGTTCCCCTCTCTTCTCTGATCGGGAACTTTTATTTTCCCTCTGCTTTTAAGATATGAAAGAGTTAATGAATCGTATCCGTTATCAGATTTCACGAGTTTTTCTGTAACTCCTTCTAAAACAACTTTTCCGCCATGCTCACCCGCACCCGGCCCTAAATCTATCATATAATCAGAGCTTTCTATCGTTTCCCTATCGTGTTCAACAACAATTATTGTGTTACCCAGGTCTCTCAGATTCTTCAATGAATTTATCAGCTTAATATTATCGCTTTGATGCAAACCAATTGAAGGTTCATCGAGAACATATAAAACTCCTGCAAGCTGAGTTCCAATCTGTGTTGCTAATCTTATTCTTTGTGATTCACCGCCGGATAAAGTTCTTGCTGAACGCCCTAGTGCCAGATAATCCAATCCAACATTATGCAAAAATTCCAACCTTTCGTTAACTTCTTTCAATATTGGCTTAGCGATTAAAGCCTCATTTCCCTTAAGTTTTACATTCTTAAAGAATTCCATCGCTCTCAAAATTGAAAGGGATGTAATCTCGCTTATATTTTTCCCGCTAAACTTTACCGCAAGAGATTCTTTCTTAAGTCTTCCTCCATTACAGGTTGAACAATTTATTGTGTTCATATATGATTCAACCCATTCCCTGATGCTATTAGATGAGGTTGAATCGTAATAATGCTTGAGATATTTTATTATTCCGGAAAAGCGGTGCATATACTGAACGGGTTTCCCACCGCCGTATGTATATGTGAAAGCAATTCTCTCTTTGCTTCCATGAATGACTACATCTTTTTGAGCTGCAGTTAATTTTTTGAGCGGTGTATCAAAATCAAAATTGTAATTTTTTGCTACTGCTTCAAGCTGGGTGAAGAACCAGATCTTTCTTGGTTTGCCTAACGGCGCAAGTCCTTCCTCGTTAATTGATTTATTCCAGTCAGGGATAATTAAATTAATATCAAGTTCTTTCTTTTCACCAAGACCCTCGCAATCCTTACAGGATCCGTATGGAGAATTAAAAGAAAATGAATTTGGTGCTAACTCACTATAACTGATTCCACAATCAAGACAGGCAAGCTGTCGGCTAAAAACGTAATCCTCATTCCCGTCATTAACAATAATGCTTCCTTCACCATAATTTAAAGCAACTTCTAATGACTCAGTTATTCTTGAACGTGCTGAACCTTTAACTGTAAATCTATCAACAACAATTTCAATATTATGGATTTTGTATCGATCAACCTGAAATCCTTTTGTAATTTCAAAAACTTCTCCGTCAACCCTTACTCTCAAAAATCCGTCTGAAAGAATTTCCTCAAATAATTCCCGGTAATGTCCCTTTCTACCTCTTATTAAAGGAGAAAGAACAGATATTTTTTTGTTATTAAAATTGGAAATGACAGAATCTATTATTTGTGCAGAGGATTGTTTCTTTACCGGTTTTCCACAGTTATAACAATGAGGAATTCCAACCCTTGCAAAGAGAAGTCGAAGATAGTCATAAATTTCTGTAACAGTACCAACAGTTGATCTTGGATTACCGGTTGTTGATTTTTGTTCGATTGAAATAGCAGGGCTTAAACCTTCGATGAGATCAACATCTGGTTTTTCCAGCATATCCAAAAACTGACGTGCATAAGCAGAAAGCGATTCAATATATCGTCGTTGTCCCTCAGCGTAAATCGTGTCAAATGCAAGAGATGATTTTCCGGAGCCGGACAGCCCTGTAATCACAGTAAAAGAATCGCGTGGAATCTCAAGATCGATATTCTTCAGATTATGCTCTCTTGCACCTTTGATTATTATAAATTCTTTTTCCAAAAAAAAGCTCAAGTAAAAATTTAAATAGCTATATTAGCTATAGAGACTCTGATAATCAATAAAAATCGCTATGCACTTTATTACTTTTCTGTGATGAATCTTCCGTTTCAAATTAAAACAATCGATGAATTTAAGGAATCAACTATAGTTGAAAAGAAATCTACATTCATAGCCCGGGTTTATTCTGCTGATTCTGAGAATAAAGTAAAGGAGCACCTAAATGAAATCAAGAAAAAATATTACGATGCATCACATCATTGCTATGCTTACAGATTTTCCGACGGACATTTTCGTTATTCAGATGCCGGTGAGCCATCTGGAACTGCAGGTGTAAGAATCCTAAACGCAATTGAACATTTTAAACTTATAAACCAACTTGTAATTGTAACTAGATTTTTTGGTGGTGTGAAGCTCGGAGTTGGGCCACTCGGTAAAGCATATTATCTTGCTGCTTATAAAGTCTTGAATGAATCAAATATCATTACAAAGCAGCTATTTCAAAAAGTTATCATTACATCTAAGTTTGATCACGTCGACATTGTTCACCGTATTTTATCCAAATATAATTCGATTATTTTAAGTACCGAATACCAGGATGATATAAAGTTTTCTTGTCTGGTCAGAATAAATGAAATGGATTCAATCGCTAAGAAACTTGCGAAATTGGCTAAAAATGAAATAATTTTTACTCCTTACAAGGAATTTGTTTACAAATAATAAAAAGAGTGATTTACTAACAATTGATTAAAAAAAATATTGTGATTACTTGATTCAAATATCAATATTACTGATATTTGACAAAGACAATATTTACATCTTCACAAAACATGGGGATACCATGGTAACAAATCAAACCGCAGAAAGGCTTGCCAATTTAACATTCAGCCTTCTGGCAAATTGCCAGGAAAAGGAAGTACGGCTTGCTGAAATTCATCATTTAACTCAAGCTGAATTCAGATGTTTAAGATTATTCGGAACTGATGAGAGTGTGAATAACAAACAGATTGCTGAACGAATGAATCTTAGTCCAAGTAGGTTAACAAGAATCATTGATGGTCTGGTAGAGAAACAATATATAAACAGGGAAATTGATCCGAATGACAGAAGAAATATGAGGGTAATGCTTTCAAGAAGAGGACGACAGCTTGTCAATCAGCTAAATAAGGCTTACATAGAAATTCATAATGAAATTCTTCAAGATATTGAAGAATCTCAGCACGAACCTCTGATCACAGCCATGCAGCATCTTTTAGAAGCATTGGAAAAGTGGCTTAAAAAACCATAAAGTAAAAGTAAAAGTTTAAGATAACCTTTTCAGGTAATTAACATATTTTTTTACTGCCTCCAAATCAGAAAATAACTGATAGAGGTTATTAAAACTCTGTGTTGTTGGAGTGAGAAACGTTTGCTCGAAATAATCTTTCTCTTTCCCATCGCTAGCAGAAATTATCCCCCTTATTTGTTCTATCCCCTTTTTAATATTCTCATTCAAATCTTCTTTAATATGTTCAATACTATTAACCTCAGGAACACCAGTCGAATTTTTAACTATACGTATTAGCCCGCAAACATATTTTGAAGTAAAGATCAATTCTTCAAATTCTATCTCTTTTCCTTTTTCTGTGACAATTCCAATTAATCTTTCAACATCTTCTTTTCGTAATAAAGGATGAGCAGTGTATCTTTCTACATTTTCGATAAATTTTTCGTCAAAGAATTTACTATTCATAAATAGGTAAACTAATTTTTCACGCCAATTCCCAGACCATCTCCAATCGGAATAATTGTAGCTTTAAGGTTAGGCTGATTCATAAATAATTTGTTAAACTCCCGAATATGATTAGTTGATTCTTTGTATTGAATTGGAATTCTTCCTGCAGCCGCAAAACCGTGCCAGAGCAGATTATCTACAATTAATAAACCTCCACGACGCAGAAGAACGAGTGAATAATCGAAAAGTCTTTTGTAGTCTTCTTTATCCGCATCAAGAAAAATTAAATCGTACTTCTTTTTTAGCTGAGGCATAATATTTAAAGCGTCACCCTCAAGCAGCTTGATTTTGCCAGCTAACCCTGATTTTGCAATGTATTCTTTAGCAGCAACAATATTATCAGAACTTTTTTCAATTGTGTGAATAGCTGATTTGCCCTTCAGGTTCCTCGCTATCCTAATGGTGGAATATCCTATTGCTGTTCCTAATTCAAGCGCTCGTTTGGGATTTTTAATCTGGACTAACTGCTCCAAGAATTCAGCCGATTGCCAAGAAAGAATAGGAACATTATGCTCTTGAGCATATTTTTCCATTTCCTCAACCAGACTATCCGGTTTTATCCTGAAGGAAGAGAGATAATTTTGTTGGGCAATATGTATTATTTTATTCATGTGTTTTAACTAAAAGTGAGTGAGGTTCAACAAAATTAATAAAATTCCGACAAAAGAACAGAAATCGATATGAAATTATCTAAGCAAGATTAAATTTCTGCTGAATTTCTTTCCATTTAAATCGATTAAGAAATAATAAGCGCCACTCGCAACCGGTATTCCACTATCGGTTTTACCATACCAGTCAAATCTATTTTCATCATCTGAGGTAATTGTATTGTAATATCCGACCTGCTGACCCAAAGGGTCAATAATTCTTATTGTAAGATTTCCATTCCCTGAAGATTTAATTGAAATTGAAGTGAATGTATTTAAAAGAGGATAGAATGGGTTTGGGTAGGGTTCGCTAATAAAATAATCAGTATATGTCATTTGAAGATTAAGATTGAGTTGAATATCCAGAGAACCATAATAAAATTTATAATTATTGTTAACCGGTTCTCTGAAAACAGTTCCATTCAGATCAGTGTAGGAGAAATAAAACTCAACTAAGTCACCATTAAACAGGAATGGCAATTTATTTGTGTATCGCAAGTTGCCATCATAATCCATTTGATTAACTATATAATTAACACCATCAGTAGTATAATTAACACTTACCGTTTGTACATTAATGTTTTCGTTGGTAAGAAATATTTTATTAAGAGTGTAAGTGCCTCCTGTTTTTTGAAGATTAGGAAATTCAATGGCTTTTACTGCGGAAATTAATCCGTACCCTCTATCATTATCTGGTGATAGACTATTGTCTGCCGTTTCAAGAAGTATGTTTCTCACCTGTGTATTTTTTAGATAGGGATGAGCGGATAAAAGTAATGCAGCAAGTCCGCTTGCGATCGGTGCTGCCACAGAAGTACCGCTGGCTGTTTGGTATCCTGAAAAATTACCAGCTATTGCACAATAAACACTAACTCCCTGTGTAACAACGTCTGGTTTAATTCTTCCGTCATATGTTGGACCTCTGCTGCTGAAGCCAGCAACTTCATTGCTATTGTTTACAGCACCAATCCCGAGTGTATTAAAACCATCTGCAGGCGCAAGTATGTAATGCCAGGGAATATCTCCCTCGTTTCCTGCTGAAGTAACGGTAACGACACCCCTTCTGAAAGCCAGTTCTGCAGCCCGGGTAACTATTGTAGTTTTTCCATCCATATCCTGATAAGTGTAGGAAAATTCAGGGGGATCGAAAATATTATATCCCAATGAACTGCTGGTCACATCAACCCCATAACCTTCCATCCATTCAAGAGCAGCTGCATAATTATCCTCTTCAATATGTTTTTCGGTTCTAATGTCTTCTGTTTTTGCAAGAATAAAATCAGAACCGAAAGAAGAACCAATTAAAGAACCTTCTTTAAATCCCCCAACAATTGAAAAGACCAAAGTTCCATGATTATGCTGAGCAGGGTTATCAAGAGAATCATTTTCAGTTGATAAATCGTGAAATACAAAATCGTATTCAGCAACAACATTTGCATCTTTAAGTGATTCGTGATTTTTCCAGTCAAAACCTGTATCAAGAAGACCGATCAGTACACTGGCACCTGTTATTCCTTTTGTGTGAACTTGCGGGACGTCAGAAAGTTCAAGTTGACCAAATGACGGTCCGTAATCAAACAGATATGAGCCTGAGGATCGTTTAAGAAAAGTTGATGAAGCTTCTAATTCAGGATCTCTGAAGATAAATTCTTTTACAGGTTCAATTTTATCTACAAAAAGTAATTTTAAAATTTCTGTTTTTTCAGCATCAGTCAAATACGATGTGACTGCATTAAACCATTTTAATTTATTTTCAACTTTAACTCCGAACTTTTCAAGTTGATTAATGTAATCTTCATTTATCGGTACATCTTCGTAAGTAATAAAATCCTCTTCTCCCATATTTTTAATTCGTCTTTCAATACTTTTTTCTGAAAGGCGTTTAATTGCGGATTCATAAAGCGGATTGGATTTGAGGAGTTTTTCTGTAGGTTTAACACCTTTATTCTTAAAGTAGATAAAGTATTTGGATTGCGGAAAGCAACTTGAAATCAAAACGACAGTGATAAATAATATTATTTTCTTCATAAAAGTTAAATTGAATATACTTTTATTTAATAAAATTAAATAGTCTGTTGCTTCTAATTGCTGAGAGAAAACCTAAAGGACCAGGCGCAGTCTTGTTTGAATTATATGACCAATAAATAAACATTGCTTTTCCTATAATCATATTATCAGTTATAAATCCGAAGTAACGGCTGTCCATACTGACATCCGGGTTGTCTCCAATAACAAAGTAATGATCCTGAGTTAAAACGTATTCTGAAATTGCTTTTCCTGCGAGGGTAACAATGGTGCCTTCGGGAATTAATGCTCGTTCACCAAAATCCATTACTACAATGGACTGGACTAGTTCAAAATTCTCCGGAGTAATTTTAATAGTATCACCTTTACCCGGAATAACGATAGGTCCGTAATTATTTTTGTTCCATTTAGCACCCGGTGGATAAATTTTATCATCAATTACCCAACCGCTTCTTTCTCTCTCTTTTGAAATTTTGATTGTTGATGGCAAAACCAGAATTTTTCCATTTACAAAAATTTCCCCATTGACGATTTGTAGTGTGTCGTGTGGACCGGCGATGATTCTTTTAATATACTTTGAATTACTACGCAAAGAATCATTCTCAAAACCACGTGGGAACTGAAAAACTATAACATCTTTCACTTTAGGTTTACCAACATCAATAAGATTTTTATAGGGGATTGGAATATCGAGAATGGGAATCTCATGTGGCGTTGAAAATTCATAAGCAAACTTATTAGCAATTATAAAATCACCGGGAAGAAGTGTATTCTCCATTGAAGCACTGGGAATTTTAAATGCATCAAAAGCAAAAGCTTTTATTATTAAAGCAATAATCGCTACAAGAATTAGTATTTTAAAATATTTGGTAAGCTTATTAAAAAATTTACTCATTGAATAAACCCCCTATTCATCTATTTGTAATACTGCTAAAAAGGCTTCCTGTGGAATTTCAACATTCCCCACCTGTTTCATTCTTTTTTTACCCTCCTTTTGTTTTTCAAGTAATTTTCTTTTTCTTGTAATATCTCCACCATAACACTTCGCAATCACATTTTTTCTTAACGCTTTAACCACCGCTTTCGAAATTATTTTTGATCCAATAGCAGCCTGTATTGAAACTTCAAACATTTGCCGTGGAATTAAGTCTTTTAATTTACTACAAACTTTTCTTCCCCAGTCATAAGCCTTATCCCTGTGAACTATGATTGAGAGAGCATCTACAGGATCACCATTCAACAAAATATCAAGCTTAACAAGGTCGGATTCATGATAACCAATATATTCATAATCAAATGAAGCATATCCGCGAGTAGTTGATTTTAGCTTATCATAAAAATCGAAAATTATTTCCGAAAGTGGAAATTCGTACTCAAGGTCTGCTCTTGTTGGATCAATATATGTGGTATTTTTATATGTCCCTCGCTTATCCATAGCAAGCTTCATTATATTCCCCACATATTCGCTTGGAGTAACTATTTGGGCTTTAATATAAGGTTCTTCAATCCTTTCAATTTCTCCAAATGGAGGCATTTCTGCAGGGTTATCAACAACCACTTTTTCATTTTTTTTATTGAATACAAAATACTCAACGTTTGGCAGAGTTGTAATAATAGTTTGATCGTATTCCCGGTGAAGTCTTTCCTGTACTATTTCCATATGGAGAAGTCCGAGAAACCCACACCTGAATCCAAAACCAAGTGCAGCTGAGGTTTCTGGCTGATAAATTAACGCCGAATCATTCAACCTGAATTTTTCAAGAGCATCACGCAAACCTTCATAATCATCAGAGTCAGTCGGATATAAACCGCTGTAAACCATTGGCTTAACTTCTTTATAACCAGGAAGTGGTTTTTTAGCTCCATTTTTTGCATGCGTTACAGTATCTCCAACCTTTGCATATTTAACATCTTTTATCCCAGCAATAAGATAGCCAACGTTGCCGGCAGATAGTTCATCAACCTTTACTTTTTTTAATCTAAGCACACCGATTTCCTCAGCCTCCATAATTTTGTCTTCAGCAAAGAATTTGATTTTATCGTTGGAACAGAGGGTACCATTAAAAATTCTTATGTAAGCAACTGCACCGCGATAAGCATCAAATTTTGAATCAAAAATTAGTGCCTGCAGAGGTGCTTCTGGATCACCTTTCGGTGGATGAATTCTTTTTACTATTTCTTCAATTAGTTCATCAATACCGATATTAGCTTTTGCACTGACTTTAAGTATGTCTTCATCTTTGCAACCTATTAAATCAATTATCTGGTGAGAAATTCTATCAACTTCAGCGCTTGGCAAATCTATTTTATTAAGAACCGGAATTATTTCAAGTCCCGCATCGAGTGCAAGATAAAGATTACTGATTGTTTGTGCTTCTACACCTTGTGCAGCATCAACAACAAGCAAAGCTCCTTCGCAAGCAGCTAGTGAACGGGAAACTTCATAGCTAAAATCAACGTGACCGGGAGTGTCGATAAGATTAAGAATATAATTCTCACCATCTTTTGCTGTATAATGCATCTGGATAGCGTGTGATTTTATGGTAATTCCCCTTTCTCTTTCTAGGTCCATATCATCGAGCACTTGTGCTTTTGCTTCACGCTCGGTAACTGCACCGGTTTTTTCCAGAAGCCTGTCGGCAATAGTGGATTTGCCGTGATCTATATGTGCAATTATGCAAAAATTTCTTATATGTTCCATTTCAGGGAATAAGTGATGTGTAAATATAATTATGGGCGGAATCTAATTAAAGGTAAAGAAAACAGAATTAATTTGTATGAAAATCTACACCACTAAAGATTTCATCATTTCTGACTTTAATATAGTATCAATAATAATCCCTTCCCGTAAAGCATTTTCAGAAACGGTCATTTCTTTCAACTCAAACTTCTTAAAAATTTGAGAAAGGATCAGCAGACCGGCCGGAATTATATCTGCTCTTTTTATTTCCATCCCTTCTATGAAAAGTCTGTCCACAGGTGATTTACATTTTAGTACATCGGATGTTAATTCAAAGACTTCATTAGCGGTGAAAGTAAAACCATTCATCGTCTTTTTAAACTTACCGTTTCGCCTGAAAGAAATAATTGATGCAGCAGCAACGATTGTTCCTGAACTTCCAACTGCCATTTCATACCTGTGGTGTGGGTGAAGATTGCCATTAGAGTTCAGCTTATCCTGTATATAGTGTCTACACATATCAATTCCTGAATCAGAAAGATTATAATCAGGGAAGAACATTTTGCTTAGACGTACCGCTCCAATCTTAATGCTTTCTGCAAATTCGGATATCCCCTTTTCTCCCAGAAGAAGTTCTGTGCTGCCTCCACCTATATCTATGCACAATATTCTTCTATTATAGACATCCAGCGCATGCTGAACACCAAGATAAATTAATTGAGCTTCAGTTTTACCATCAATCGCTTCAACCGTTATTCCGGTCACATTAAACATTCGGTCGATAAATTCTTCTTTATTCCTCGCTTCTCTCACTGCACTCGTTGCAATAGCTCTCACATCGGCCTTATAAAACTGTGCGATCTTTGCAAAGTCTTTCAGCACATCGGAAGCTTTTTCCATTTCACCTTCAGATATCAATGAAAACTCTTTCCCTTTATGGGATCCTAGACGGATTACTTCTCGCTCTCTGTCAATAATTTTAAATGAACCATCACTCTTAACCTGTACTATTATCAAATGAAAAGAGTTAGTGCCCATATCAATTGCGGCGATACACTTATTCAATTATTTAATCTCCTTTTTGCTTAAGATCAAATCGCAAAGATGATATACATCTTCTACAGAAACATCATCAATAAGTTCAGACTTGCGGATAAAATATTTATTTATTCCGATTGGTGCCCAGTTAAATGGATTCGTTGGTCCAAATATAGATATTTGTGGAGTATCAGTTGTACCCGCTACGTGCATTATACCAGTATCGTTCGAAATAAAAAGATCAGACATAGATATTAAGGCAGCAATCTGCGGAATAGGTCTATTAATAAATTTTCCAAATTTAATATCCGCATTTTTAATCAGATAATTTAATTCTTCTTTTTCCGCCCAACCGCCGGTTAAATAAAAATTTGCAGAGAAGTTGTTATCAATTTTTTTAACAAGCGAAGTATATTTTTCCAGTGACCACCTGTTATTTGCTTTACCAGCCCCTACATGCAACCCTATAAGATATTTTTTTGCGTGATCACGAAACTCATTAAAAAAAATTTTTGCTGCTGTAGTGTCAACTCCGTTAAAAGTAATTTCGGATCTAAAGTTATTGGTGTTTATTCCGAAAGGTCTCACAATATCAAGGCTTCTCTCTGAAACATTGGAGTCGGGATGATTACGCCAATCAAGGTCTACTCTTCTATCGAAAAGAAAGGCACTCGGATTATCTTTCCCGTTTAATGATCTCGCACCAATACGGATTTTTGACTTAGAAATTCTTGCCAACAGATTGCTTGTGAATGAAATTGAAACGAGCACCGGAACAATTGCAAGATCGTAACCTTCCCTGAGAAACTTTATCAGGTTATAAAAGTAAACCGGGTTATACAATTTTTTTTTATCGAATACATAGATTCTGTCAAGGAATTTGTTTTTTGCAATTCCAGGATAATTAAAAGGACTTACAACCAGGGAAATATTTGACTCTGGAAAGGTTTCTTTAAGTGCTCTGAATAGTGAAACACCTGAAAGTACATCACCCAGCTGATTGTGCTGCCGAACAACAAGGATTTTTTTAGGGGTTCCAATAAGCTTGTCTTGATTATCATCCAAAGAAAAAAATAATCTAAATAAAGAGTATACTATTTTTGATGTGAAATTCTCTTTAGGCATTATCTTCTTTGAATGAATCACTTTCTTCATCAGGCAGAGTAATATCCCGGAAATCTGCTTCTTCCAAATCTTTATACTTATTTTTCAAATGTTCTGCTTTGTCTTTAAGATCATCAATACCAGATGTGGAACCGGATTTAAAGTTCGTCAATAACTTTACTAATCTCATTACAAAGAGAATAAAAATGAAAGTGGCTAATATCAAAATTATTCGGATCAAATTATCCTCCTAATTTCTGGATTAAAATATTCAGTAAAACCTCTGTCTTCCCTGAAAATTTGTTTGAATAATTCGTTGAAATCATTTTCGCTGTTTACAAAATCAATCTCAGAAGAATTTACTATCAAGAGCGGCGTAGAATTGTACCTGAAGAAAAAATGATTATAAGCTTCGCTTAGTTCGTCCAGATAACTTCTTGTGATTGCTCTTTCAATTTTTCTGCTTCTTTTTTTGATGTTATACATTAATCTTTCAGTGCTTGATTGCAGAAAAATGACGAGATCAGGTTTCCGCAAAGTTCGCGCAAGAAGCGGATATATGCTTTCGTAAAGGTTTAATTCATCTTTGCTAAGGTTCAGATAAGCAAAAATTCTGTCTTTCTCAAAAATGTAATCGCAAATAATATGTTCCAGAAATAAATCTTCCTGGTTCAGTTCCTGGTGCTGCTTGAATCTATTGATAAGAAAAAACATTTGTGTTTGAAATGCAAATCGTTTTCTATCAATATAAAATTTTTCGAGGAAGGGGTTCTCTTCAAATTGTTCTAAAATAAGTTTTGCATTAAGCCGGTCTCTTATCTTTTTTGCAAGACTGGTCTTACCTGCGCCAATTACCCCCTCAATTGCAATATATCGTAAATCTGTTTTTGAGTTTTCTGTTTCGCTCATTATATAAGAACTTTATGAGGAATTTTCCTAATAATATATGTTTTACTGGTTTGAGTCAAAGGCTCATTAACTTTAGATTGAAAAATACTCATTTCAGAAATTTTTTTATGCAATTCCGGATGAATTAAGTCAGGAGCAATTTCAATTAAAGGCACAACGACAAAATCACGGTTTAGCATATCTTTATGCGGAATTTTAATGTCTTCATCGGAATAAATCAAATCATTATAGAATAAAATATCAAGGTCTATTTCTCGTGGGCCCCATTTTTCAGATAGTTTTCTTCCAACCTGTTTTTCAATCGATTTTAAGAAATGGAAAAGATCTTTTGGTTCGAAGTATGTTTTGATCTCAATGACAGCGTTAAAAAAATCTTCCTGCTCAATCTGTCCGTAAGGCAAAGATTCATATATCGAGGACACAGCGGTGACTTCGCAACAAGAATTTTCATTTATCAACTCAACCGCAAAATCAATTTTGTTAATCTGAACTCCAACATTTGAACCTATCCCAATATATGCAACGTTATTCATTCAAATTTCCAGATTAAGATTTTAGTTCATTCCTATCTTTAATTACTTCCGCTTC
>Ga0307425_1000807_pt1 | contig 19395 bp, 18 predicted proteins | sample SalMarWE160330MG_FD_202152 | JGI IMG/M metagenome (GOLD analysis project Ga0307425, IMG submission 202152) | Salt marsh sediment microbial communities from the Plum Island Ecosystem LTER, Massachusetts, United States - WE1603-30 | ecosystem: Environmental > Aquatic > Marine > Intertidal zone >...
AGGGACAGAATATATAAAATCCTGATGGATATAAGGGGAAGCCAGAGAATTACTGATCAAAATCCAGAAGATAAATACCAGGCGCTTAAAAGGTTTGGGAAGGATATTACAATGCTAGCCAGGAAAGGAAAGCTGGATCCTGTAATAGGAAGAGATGACGAAATAAGAAGAGTGGTCCAGGTACTTTCCAGGAGGACCAAAAATAATCCGGTACTTATCGGTGATCCGGGCGTGGGAAAGACGGCTATTGTCGAAGGGCTGGCCAGCAGAATAGCATCAGGGGATGTTCCCGAAGGCCTTAAAGATAAAAAAGTGATAGCCCTGGATATGGGATCTCTCATAGCCGGATCCAAGTACAGGGGTGAATTTGAAGATAGATTGAAAGCTGTACTTAAAGAAGTATCAAAATCGGAAGGAAATATTATTTTATTTCTTGATGAGCTGCATACCGTAGTGGGGGCGGGAGCGGCAGAAGGCGCCGTTGATGCTTCAAATATGCTGAAACCAATGCTGGCACGCGGTGAGCTTCATGCTATCGGGGCAACTACCCTTGACGAATACAGAAAGTATATTGAAAAAGATGCCGCGCTGGAGAGGAGATTTCAGCCTGTCCAGATAAACGAGCCGTCCGTAGAAGATACCATCTCAATACTCAGGGGCTTGAGGGAAAAATATGAGGTGCATCATGGGGTGAGGATTAAGGATGCGGCCCTGGTATCTGCAGCGGTCCTTTCCGACAGGTATATATCCGACCGGTTTCTTCCGGATAAGGCAATTGACCTTATAGATGAAGCTGCTTCGAAACTGAGAATTGAAATAGACAGTATGCCCACCGAAATCGATGAAGTGGAGAGAAAGATAAAGCAGTTTGAGATCGAAGTGCAGGCGTTAAAGAAGGAAAAGGATAAGGCTTCCGCAGCCAGAATGGAAAAGATTAAAAAAGAGCTCTCCAACCTGAAGGAGAAAAGCAATTCGATGAAAGTTCACTGGGAGCAGGAAAAAGAAATAATTAAAAATATCAGAAGCCTGAAGGAAGAGATTGAAAAGACCAGAATAGAAGCGGAACATGCGGAGAGAGATGGCGATCTACAGAAGGCGGCGGAGTTAAAATATGGAAAAATGCTGGAGCTTGGGAATAAGCTGACCGCGGAGAATAAAAGGCTGGAGCAGCTGCAGAAGGGCCAGAAGATGCTTAAAGAAGAAGTAGATGAGGAAGACATTGCGGAGACTGTTTCCAAATGGACCGGCATCCCGGTTACCAGGTTAGTGGAAGCCGAAATTGAAAAGCTGATTCATATGGAAGAAAGACTGAAGAAGAGAGTTGTGGGACAGGACGAGGCCATATCCGTAGTCTCCAATGCCATAAGAAGAGCAAGGGCGGGTCTTCAGGACCCAAACCGTCCCATAGGCTCGTTTATATTTCTGGGACCCACCGGAGTGGGTAAGACAGAACTTTCAAAGGCTCTGGCGGAATTCCTGTTTGATGACGAAAGGGCAATGGTAAGAGTCGATATGTCGGAATATATGGAAAAACACACGGTTTCAAGACTTATCGGTGCCCCTCCGGGTTATGTGGGGTATGAAGAAGGAGGATACCTGACCGAGGCAGTAAGAAGAAAACCTTATAGCGTCATACTTCTGGATGAGATAGAGAAAGCCCACAGCGATGTGTTTAATATACTGCTTCAGATAATGGATGACGGGCGGCTTACTGACGGGCACGGAAGGACGGTTGATTTTAAAAATACGGTTATTATTATGACTTCAAATATCGGCAGCCAGTGGATAACCGAACTGGGAGACAAAGATGAGGAAGAAATGAAAAAAAGAATCACTGAAGCCATGAAAAATAACTTCAAGCCGGAGTTTCTGAACAGGGTGGATGATACGGTCATATTTCATAGGCTGGGAATGGACCAGATAACCAAAATTGTCGGGATCCAGATTGAAAATTTGAAGGAGAATCTAAAAAGTAAGAAGTTAATTCTTAGTGTTACCGATAAAGCAGAAAAGCTTCTGGCGAAAGAAGGATTTGACCCGGTTTACGGCGCAAGGCCGCTAAAAAGAGTAATACAGAATGAAATCCAGAATGTACTGGCTATGAAGCTGCTGAACGGGGAGATTAAAGAAGGGGATAAAGTGACAGTTGATGTCACCGGACCCGAGGGGAGACTGCTGGATTTTAAGGTTGGGAGATAAATATTCAACTTAAAATAAAAAATTAAAAAAGAGGTTTCCGTATGGGAAAAAGAGACATTGATATGATAAGAGGAATTGGGAGAAATGTGGAGCGCTTTGCCGGAAAAGCTGCAAGGGATAGAGTGATGGAAGGCAGCGAAAAGATATCTTCAAGTACCGGTAAAGATAAAATAACCGAATGGGTCAAAGAAGCAATAAATAAATTAGATAAATTGGCAGATGAAAAGGTAAGATTTCAAATAATGGAGAGCTGCGGTTATAATTGTTCAGCTGTAAATAAAGGAATCATAGAAAAAGCTAAAACAAGACGCAATAAGTATAAAGGCATAGAAGAGTTTCTGGAAGCTTGGCAGCTGAATCCTATGACGGGAACAAGGCTCGAAAGAAAGGGAAGCGTCCTGCATCAATTTTATACGCCAAAATCATATACCAGACCTGTCAGGTGTTATTGCAGTTTGCTCAGGGGTTTACCGGCTGACCGGAAGGTTTCGCTTACTTATTGTCATTGCTCAAAGGGATTTGTTAAAAAATTCTGGGAAGGTGTTCTTGAGAGGACCGTTAGGGTTGAACTTATAAAATCAGCTGTGTCAGGGGCACAGGAATGTGAGTTTGCAATCTATCTGTAGTCTCATAATTGGAAATATCAAACAATGCTGGCGATTAATGCTCTTCTTTTAAAACTGCAGTATCCGCGGGCAATTCTTCATCTCCTGTTCCAAACAGATCATCTGCTTCACTGGCCAGTTCAAGAAATTCTTTTTCCAGAGCATCGTTTATATTATTAATGATATTTTTATAGGCTGCTGGCTCGGTAAAATCCTTGAACTCCTTTATGATATTTTCCGCAATGGGATCAATCGGCTCTCCTATAAATATATGTATTTTCCTAAAGGTATTAATAATAAGTGAAATCATTCCCCTGGTTACCCTGTTGTTTAACAGCCATTTTTTACTCTCAGAGCCCCTGTTCATATTATGCATATAAACGGGAATTATGGGCAGTCTTGTCTTATAACTGAAGTAAGCGGCTCCTTTGTGAAACTTGATAAAGCCTTTTTTCTTATTAAGCATACCTTCCGGAAATATTCCAAAAAATACGTTCCTGCCTTCGGAGATTCTGAAAAGTTCCTTAAAGCTTTTAATATTCTTTGAGAACTGCTGTTTGAATACGGGAATGCAATTGGCAAATTTTCTCATAAAAAAGCTGGTGAACCAGTTGCCGAAATTTTCGCTTTCCGCAATAAAACATACCCTCTTTTTAATTGCCGCCAGCAGTATTATGGGGTCAGCATCTGCCGTATGATTTATGGCCAGTATTACAGATTTGTTCCCGGGCAGTCTCCTGGTATTAAAAACCCTGGTCCTGGTGAAAAGTTTATAAAAGTTAATGAACAGTACTATGGGAATACTATAGAAGAAATCAGTTAATTTTTTTATAAAGTTACCAAACATTTTACCTTCCCATGCATTAAAAGATTAATACCGGCAATTAAAATTAACAGATGTTTTTTTGTAATATGAATTATATAGGTTAGGTGCAAAAAATTCTACTCCAGTCAGGCAGCCGTTATTATTTTATATCCAGAAAAGTATTTTTAATATTATAATAATGGGTTCCTCTCCAGTAATATCTGCCGCACCTTTTACAGTACATGAAATTTTGCTGGGTCTTGTATACGTAGGGAGGAACTTTGTTTTTAATATCTTCTTTTTTTACCTCTGTAAGTCTTCGGTTACATTCAATGCATCTTATAAGATTGGGCTTAAGAGAAAGTTTGAGGCTTGATTTGATTTGCCCCAGCTGCTTTTTTAACCTGTCATCCCTGATAAGTAAATATTTTATGGTCCCGCCTTTAAATTCTTTCCGGGCAAGCATCAAAGAATCCCTGGTCAAAATAATTCTGCCGGTTTTTCCGGCTGTTTTTATTATGTAGTCATCACTGGCAGTATTGGTGTATAGGACATCATAACCTGCCATTCGCAGGTATCTGGCAAGTTTTCCTACCATTATGTCCGCTATAAATCTCATATCTATGCTATATCCAGCGAGTTAATCTCGGCACCCAGAAGTAAAATAAAGCTTGATATGTAAATCCACAGCAAAAAGCTGATTATGGAACCAACCGAGCCGTAGACCAGTTCGAAGCTGGAGAATCTGTTTATAAAAAAAATAAAGATATGCTTTGAAACTTCCCAGGCAAATGCTGCGGTCAGTGCTCCTTTATATATATGATGCTTAAAGTGGGTCTTTCTATTGGTACCAAAAAAATAAACAAGGCTGAAAACAGCAAAATTAAACAGCAGTCCCAGAAAGATAGATATTGATCTGAATAAAAATGTTGATACGGATTCATTCAGCTTAAAGAAGTCTATAATTGTATTTGTCAGATAAAACAGAGATGTGGACAGCATAAAAGACAGCAGTATGATTATAAAGATCAGACTTATTATAAGAAAGCCAAAGATTTTCTGTTTCCAGAACCTTCTCTGGGACCTGGTTCTATAAATTCTATTAAGAGAAAATTGAATTGAATCAAAAACGTATGTTGCCGCTATTGCCAGAAATATAAAGCCTGCAATACCGATACTGGCTCTGTTTTCTATAACTTTTTCTATATTGGATTCAGTAAAGGCGTATATAATAGGTATTCTTTCCCGGACAAAATCAACTATTGCGGTTTGAATGTTCAGCTTATCAATAAAGGTACCGGATATTGAAATGAGTATAAGCATAAGCGGAAAAATAGAGAAGAGGAAATAGAATGCAATCGAGGAAGCCATCATCGGGCAGCCATCTGATATAAATTTTACCGAGAGCCTTCTCAGGTACTCGAAAATTTTTAGTAAAAAAATTTTTAATTTATTTTTTATGTTCAAATTCTGCGGTAAATTGTCAGTTGACAGTTATTTTTTCAATTCCTTTGACCCTGCCTAATCTTCTGATGGCCAGGTTGGAAAATCCTGACTGTTTGCTTGATATAATTACGGTAAGAATTCTTTTATTATTTTCATCGTCAATTTCATATTTCTTGCTTTCTACGGTAAGTGATATTTGCTTAAGCAGATTTATTAATTTATCAAATTCCGTAAAATTTTCCAAAGTTGTTATTTTCACCGTATAGTCAGGCGGTTTAATTATTTTCTCTTCGATATATTTCAGGATGCTTAAGGTTAAAAATCCTAAAACAGTGGCCATTACAGCAAGGTAATACAACTTGGTTCCCAATGCCATACCGATAGCAGCAACTATCCAGATGCTGGCGGCCGTGGTTATTCCTTTTACCAGTGTTCCCTGCCTGAAGATTGCACCTGCACCGATAAAGCCTATTCCGGTTACTACACCAGCTGCTATTCTGGAAGGATCGGTGCCGGCCATTGATGAAAATCCCAGATAGGATATCAGGGTTAATACTGTTGAACCCAGGCATACAAGGGTATGCGTCCTGAGACCTGCCGGTCTATCAGCTTTTTCCCGCTGAAAACCTATCAGACCCCCGAAAATTAGAGCAAGAAAGCAGGGTATCAGGATATCAAATATAAAAGCGGACAAATCAAAACTCATCTCCGAGATAAACTTTTCTGCAAGTTCCATTTTTTATGCCTTTTTTATTTTCCTTTAAAACCATATTCTATCATATTTTAAATTGGGAACGTTAATCTTAAGGATTTAACCGGCTGCTTTTTTGGTAAATATATTTATAAAGATGCACCACCGCCGTATATTTTTAATTTAAATAATATATAATAATATATATAAAAATACAGTCGGGATACGGAATAAAAAAGTTTTATAGGATATCGATCAGGCTGTAAATAATTAATATTTAAGGAGGATGTTTGAGTGTTTAAGTCGTCCATAAAACTGTTTAAAATATTTGGAATAGAGATCAGGCTTGATTACAGCTGGTTTATAATATTTGCATTATTTACCTATTATTTTGGATTTTATTATTTTCCCTCATTTCTTCCGGGATTAAACAAGGGTCTGCTGGCCTTAATTACTATTATTACTGTGGTCCTTTTCTTCCTGTCGGTGTTGATACATGAGATTAGTCATTCTGTAGTTGCCATAAGGAAAGGTACGCCCGTAGAAAGGATAACACTTTTTTTATTTGGAGGAATGGCACAGATAGAGAAAGAGCCGGAAACTCCCTATAGTGAATTTATTATGGCCATTGCCGGTCCCGCTGCAAGTTTTATCCTGGCAGCAGTATTTGGGGCAATATGGTTCTTTACCAGAAATATCGATCCCATAGGGGTGCCGGTCGGGTATCTTGCCATTATCAATATTATACTTGGAGTTTTTAATCTGCTTCCGGGCTATCCTCTTGACGGGGGAAGAGTTCTGAGGTCCATAATATGGAAGGTTACAGGGAACCTGAAACGTGCAACTTTTATAGCGTCTACGGCAGGTAGGGTACTGGGATTTATGATCATAGCAGTCGGTATCTACTTCATTTTTACCGGTAATTTCCTAAATGGGATATGGCTTTCTTTTATAGGATGGTTCCTTCAGTCATCAGCTCAAAGGGGTTACAGGCAGGTTATTTTTGAGACTTCCATCAGGGGGATTAAAGTGGGCAGCGTTATGAACGAGAATATAGTATATGTTGTTAAGGACATTACCATACAGGATCTGGTGGATGATTATTTTATGAGGTATAGATTCGGAAGATTTCCGGTAATAGAAGATGAAGAAACTCAGAAGTTTATAGGTATAATATCCTTACATGATGTCAAAGGCATTCCAAGAAATGAGTGGCCCGCAGTCAGAGTGGGAGAGATAGTTAAAGCGGTTTCAGAAAGTGAGAAGGCGGCTGTTTCTATGGAAATATCCGAGGCTATCAAGAAGATGAGTAAAAATAATCTGAGCCACCTGGTAGTGATGTCAGGGGACAGATTAAGAGGGATTATCACCAAAAGCGATGTTATGAGTTTTATAAAAATCCGCTCAGAATTTCACTGATTTTTTAAAATATCAGATTTACAGAGCAAAACCAATCCTGTATCATCAAAAGTTATAATAAAAAGGGAGCCATATTTTCTTAAAATCCCGGGATGCAGAAAGAAAAACAAACATGGATGAATATAAACTATTTAAGGACTATAAAAGTAAAATAAAAGATGATTTAAAAGATTTGAAGGTCATATATACGGATCTTGACGGAACCCTGTTTAATGATAGGGGATGTCTCATTAAAGACGACGGGGGCAATTATTATTTTGATGCGGTCAGACTGCTGCCAGCCGTGGCAAAAAAAAACTGGGATATGGTCCTGGCATCGGGAAGGAATAAATCTATATTAAAATATAACGCACAGATTATTGGCCTTAAAAATTATATTTCGGAACTCGGTGCCGAGGTGATTTATAACCTGGGGGAGAAAGCTTATACTACCTTTAACCGGCAGGAGATGAAGTATGATCTGACCTATGGTGGGAAGGATTTAATAGAAATAATAAAGTTATTTAAAAGCAGTTTTCCGGGAAGGATAGAAAGCAGGATGGACTGGAGCAGGTACAGGACCTATAATGCCCTGTTTTTTGGAGAGATAGATCTGAACAGGGCAAACAAGCTGCTTGAAGAGGAGGGATATGAAAAGCTGGTTATGGTGGACAACGGTTTATCGGCGCTGGAGGATCTGGACCTGGATATAAAAAGGCTGCATATTTATAATCTGAAGCTCAGGGGTGTCAATAAGGCAAGAGGAGTAAGATTTGATAAAAAAATTAGAAATTTCAGTACCGACAGTTGTATTGCGCTGGGTGATTCCAGAGAAGATTTAAAAATGGCGGATGAAGTTAAATATTTTTTTCTTATGAGAAATGCACTGGAACATAAAGAGATAATACTGGACGAATTTAAAAGGCACAATAATATTTATATCTCCGATGGAGATATGAATAAGGGCTGGGCAGAAGTTATAGGGTATCTGGTAGATTGATTTAAAATCTTTTAATTCTTTTTTTGACTCTTTTATCTATTGCCATTATATTCAATATGAGTGTTAAATAGTTTATAATAAAGAAGTAAATAAAATAATAGAGGATGTATGAACAATGAAGAAGAACAATAGAACAGTTGGAAAAGACCTGGCAGAAATCTTAATAATTGGTTTGATTTCAGGGTTTTCAGGATTTATATTAGGATTATTATTTGCACCCAAGTCCGGATTAAAAACCAGAAAGATATTAACAGCAAAACTAAAGGATGTAATAGACAGGGGAAAATTTGCTCTGGTTGAAGCAAAGGTTTTAAGCGAGGAATTATTGGATAAAGGCAAGGAAACAGTAGTTAAAGTATCCTCTAAAATTAGAAGTAAGGACCAGAAAGAGATACAGTGCTAATTTAGCATTACCGCCTGCCTTTATCTGTTGACAATGATTTTTTACTATAGTAGACTTTACGTTTGCTAATTTAATCGTTCAGCTAATGGTTACGGTAGCTTGAGTTTTTTTAATATTAAATTGGCAGGGGCCGTTAGCTCAGTTGGTAGAGCACCGGACTTTTAATCCGGGTGTCGAAGGTTCGAATCCTTCACGGCTCACCAACTAGAGGCCTGTTCGTCTAGTGGTTAGGACAGTAGGTTTTCAACCTACCAACAGGAGTTCAATTCTCCTACAGGCTACCATTAGATTAGGGCGTTTAGCTCAGCTGGGAGAGCACCTGCCTTACAAGCAGGGGGTCGCAGGTTCAAGCCCTGCAACGCCCACCATACTTTTTGGGGATATGGAGCTGTCGTCTAGCGGTTTAGGACACATGCCTGTCACGCATGAGATCGCGGGTTCAAATCCCGTCAGCTCCGCCAGTTTTGGCTGAAGGTCGGCGAGATAGCTCAGTTGGTAGAGCAGTGGACTGAAAATCCATGTGTCCGCAGTTCAATTCTGCGTCTCGCCACCATACTAATAGGGGCCAGGCTTAGAATTAAAATATCCAATAATATCCGCTTAAAATGGCTTGCTTACACTATGATTACTTATGTAAAACGACATATGTTATAATTTTTTAAAAGCTGTTTAATTTTATAGAACCGGATTTTTAATAATGCCTTACCAAATATTATTGTATATATCTGCTGCAGCAATCCTGGTTTTGATTGGGATTCTGATTATATATGCATTAAAAATTAAAGATATCAGCCGCAAGCTTTCAGAATCAATAAAATCAATATTATCGAGCCTTTGCTCCATAAAAGGTATTGAGAAAAGGAACTCAAGGGTGCAGGATGCGGATATTATGGAATCCAGGGAAAAGCAGGGTAACAGTGATATATTGAAAATTATAGACCTTATTAAAGAAAGCGTAGAGAAGGAATCCGGGCTGGTTGATTTAATCCTGGATAATATACAGCAGGGAGTAATGGTAATTGACGGCGAAAGGAAGATAGAAAGAATCAATAAAGGCCTTCTGAATCTCTTTTATCTTAACAGGGAAAATGTTTTGGGCAGTAAAACAATTATAATCCTTAAAAATGAGAAACTTGAAAAACTGATTGACGGCGCATTTAACGGACACCTGCCCCTGAAAAGCAATTTAATATTTTACGGAGACGAAGAAAAGTATCTTGAGGTCGAGGTCATTCCGCTCATTTTAACCGGGTATGACAAAAAAGGGACCGGAGATATTGAGCTTTTAATATTTTTCAGGAATATAACCCAGGAAGTAGAATTCTCAAAGCTGAGGAGCCAGTTTGTGGCCAATATATCTCATGAAATGAGGACCCCGCTTACTTCAATAGGCGGGTACCTTGAAACAGTCCTAAACGATAATTCAATAAGCCAAAAAAAGGTGAAAAGCTACCTATCAAGGAGCCTGGAGGAAGTAAACAAGCTTAGCTGCCTGATTAAAGATGTTTTAAATTTGTCCAATATAGAATATAAGAGAAACGTATTATTTGAGAAAGAATATAATCTTGTGGATATAATAGAGGAAGTCATAAGATCTCTTTCTTTTCTGGCAAAGCAGAATGATATCGAAATGAACTTTAAATTTAGCAATGATCCGATTAACTGCCGGACCGATGAAGAAGTTTTTAAACAGATGGTCGGAAATATAATTGAAAATTCCATATTTTATGCCGGGGAAGGCGCCAGTTTGAACATAGATATCAAAGAAGATGCCGAAAGAATCCTGCTCACATTTACCGATGATGGAGTTGGGATCGGAAGCGATGAGCTCCCCTATATTTTCCAGAGGTTTTACAGGGGTGCAAGTCACAAGTCTTCAAAACGGATTGGCTCGGGGCTCGGCCTTTCTATTGTAAAACATACCATAGACCTTCATAAGGGAGAGATAAATGTTACCAGTATTCCGCACAAGGAGACTAAGTTCAGTATAGTTTTACCCAAAAAATGATAAAATATTAGATTTGTAAGAATCTGTTATGCTATGAAAAAGGAAATTTTTATTGTAGATGACGAAGAAAATATTTTAGAAATTCTGGAATATAATCTGGTTAAAGATGGTTATGGGGTCAGAAGCTTTAAAAGGGGAAAGGATTTTCTGGAATATTTTGCCAGAAAAAAGCCCGATCTGGTTGTACTGGATCTGATGCTCCCCGATATAGACGGTTTTGATATTTGCAGGGAAATTAAGAGGGAGACCAATGTGCCTGTAATTATCCTGAGCGCCAAAAGTGAGGAGTTTGATAAAGTTTTAGGATTGGAACTGGGGGCAGATGATTATATGGTAAAACCTTTTGGAGTGAGGGAGCTTGTGGCCAGGGTAAAAAATATTTTAAAAAGAGCCGGGAGCGGATCAAACATAAATCCTGACGGGGAACTCAAACAAAAGTTTATTTTTAAGGAAATGGAACTGGAAATCGATGGAGCAAGACACGAGATACTGCTTGACCATAATCAGATTGATCTGAATCCAAAGGAATTTAAAATTATTTCATTGCTGCTGGGAAATATGGACAATCTCGTTCCGCGTAAGGAATTGATAAGAGTGGTATGGGGAGATGATTATTATGGAGATACAAGAACACTGGATGTCCATATAAGAAGAATAAGGGAGAAAATGTCCTATAAGGAATTTAGCAGGAAATTTATAAAGACGGTCCACGGATATGGGTATAAGATAACCGGTAATATTTAATATATTTTTAATATTTATTTAATTCTTTCTTAAGAAAAATTTATTTCTATGTGATAAACTTTTCATATTATTAAAAATATCGGTCAAGGGGTTGAAAATGAGAAAGACATTCCACCAGAAACTGGATGAGATTACGGAGGATGTTTTAGCCATGGGGAGCCTGGTGCAGGAAGCAGTATATAATTCAATAAAAGCCTTTGTCGAGATGAATACGGAACTGGCGCAGGAAATAGTGGAAAAAGATGAAAAAATTAATGAATATGATATTTTGATTGAGGAAAAGTGCATTATTCTTCAGGCAGAACATCAGCCGGTTGCAGTGGACCTGAGGTATTTGCATTCCGTGAGCATAATTATAAAGTATCTGGAAAGAATCGGCGATCTTTCGGTAAATATCTCTAAAATTGTAAAAAGGCTGGCTAAAGAAAAAAAGAAATATCTTGATAGAGAAACCGTGGATCTGCTGATTGAGATGGGAAATCTGGTTAAACCGGAATTAAACAGAGCCCTTGAGTCCTTTAAAAATAAAGATATAAAATTGGCCGCAAAACTGGGAAAATCCGACGATATGGTGGACGATATCCAGAAAATGATTTTTAGGAGATTGTTTACTTCCCATATGAGCGAGGAAAATATAAAATTTGTTACCAATATTGTGCTGGCAAGCAGATATCTTGAGAGAATAGGCGACCAGTCTGTAAATATAGGCGAAAGGGTTCTGTATTTTCTGAGCGGCGATTACAAAGTCTTCCATGACGGCATATAGCCGCGAAATTATAAAAAAGAATCATAATAAGTATAATATTAAAAGATAAACCCACTTTTTCTACAGTAAGTATCCTGAAGTTAAAGCTGGTTACACCCTTGAATTTGATTTAATAAAGTCAATAAGCTCATCAACCTGTGCAAAAGCCAGGCAGGTTACCGTATCGGCGCCTCCATAGTAAATTGCTATTCGTCCGGTTGGGGCATCGCACAATGCGGCACACGGGAACGCTACATTGGGCACATCCCCGACGCATTCGTATATTTCCTGGGGCGAGAGCAAATAAGGCTCGGTCCTGTAGAGAACCTTCCAGGGTTCTTTAATATCCAGCAATGCCGCACCCATGCTGTATACAAATCCGTTGCAGGAAGTCAATACGCCGTGGTATATAAGAAGCCAGCCTTCTGTGGTCTCGATTGGCGTTGGGCCCGCTCCTACCTTAGTGGCCTGCCACCCGTAGGTAGTGGACATAACATGACGGTGCCTGCCCCAGTGACACATATCGGGACTTTCACTGTAGAAAATGTCCCCAAAGGGTGTATGTCCATTATCGCTGGGACGGCTGAGCATGGCATATTTACCTTTTATTTTTCTGGGAAACAATACCCCGTTTCTGTTAAAAGGCAGTAATGCGTTTTCCAGCTGGTAGAATTCCTTGAAGTCATAGGTGTATGCGACACCTATGGCAGGGCCGTGGTACCAGTTGCACCATGTAACATAATACCTGTCTTCAATCCAGCATACGCGGGGATCATAACCGTAAACAAAATTACCTATTTCAGGATTATCACAGATAAAAGATATGTGTTTATTTTCTAATTTCCAGCTGATGCCATCTTTGCTCCTGCCGCTGTGAAGCAGCTGGTTTCGGGTGCGGTCATCGCAGCGGAAAACTCCCGCAAATTCTCCGTTAAACGGCACAACGGCACTATTAAAGATACTGTTGGAAGACGGTATGAGGTCTCTTGGTATAATAGGGTTTTTTTCATAACGCCATACCACATATCTATAACCTTTGGGTTTTTCCATCCATGGAATATTAGGTAATGCGGGGCCAATGATTGTTTGTTTGTTCTGATTCATTATCCTCCTTACTGACGGTTTTAATTATAAATATCTATTTGCTTAAGAACTAAGAATATGACCTAGTCTTTCTCTTACTTCAATACATGCACGCGCATTGTGATAGGGGCACTTCCACAGGCCAACTTTTTCCAGCTGCTGATTTGTATTTCTATTACTGTCAACGGCCCATATCCATTCACCGTAACGCTTATCAATAATATACTTTTTTACAAAGTCCCAGCTATTCAGAGATGCCTGTAAGAACCGTTCCTCTCCGCTTATTTGATAAGCATTTAAGAAGCCGATCATTGCTTCAGCCTGCGGCCACCAATCGCTATTGAAGTGAATTACACCTTTCGGATTTCCTTCATACCACAGGCCGCCGTCGGGAGCAAGACCCTGCTTATAAGTGACATCGGCCATTGTAATGGCCAGTTTCTTGATATCCTTCAGAAGGGATTCTCCGCCCAGAACCTCTGCTGCTTCTACCAGCAGCCAGCTTCCCTCGATGTCGTGCCCATAGGAGATAATGTCAGAGAGTTCCTTCCAGTTCTTATCAAAAAACAATTTAAAGTGATAGCTGGAGGGATCTACGATATATTTTACGACTGTCTTTATAAGGTTTTCAAGCTGGCCGGACAGGTCCTGGTTTTTCCAGTACCTCAGGAAATTGGTATATGCTTCTAAAATATGGAGATTTGTATTCATGGTCTTGGGGGCATTCATATCTCCTTTGCCCAGGCGCATATCTTCGGCAAGGGACCAGTCGCGATTGCATGCGTCGTAGTAACCACCGTGTTGTTTTTCAAATCCGAATTTTTCTATTAAATTAAAAATATCTTTTGCGAGCTGAAGGGCTTCATCGGAACGGGCGGCATGATAAAACTCCGCCAGGGCATATACGGCGAAAGCCTGGGCATATATTTGTTTTTTCATTTCCAGGGGGCTTCCTTTATGGTCTATTTTCCAGTATACACCACCAAATTTTTTATCCACAAAATAATCAACCAGGTATTGATACGCCCGCCTGGCATTATCCAGGTAAAGTTTATCTCCAAAGACGGAATAGGAGCAGGCAAAGGTCCATAGGATCCTGGAACAGAGGACCGAACCTTTTGGGGCCGAAGGCTCTATGGTCAGATCATTTAAAATTAGCCCGTAAAATCCTCCATTCTCTTCATCCGGTACTTTATTGGCCCAGAAGGGAAGAATATTTGTCCTGATTTCGGCTTCCACCTCGGATCGGTATTTTCTCAGCTCATCTGAGTTCATAGCCACCTCTGCTGCTCAGTTTTTATTATTTTTACGGTGTTGCCGGGTTTTCCCGATCCCGCCGGCCGTATTCAATAAGAGGTATGATAAGCGGTACCGGAAAATTAACCGGATGCCAGTTCTGTCAGCTGTCTGATCTGGTTTCCGGTCCCAATGGCAATTATTCTTTGCCCCGATTTCATATCTGTGTTTCCGCTCGCCTTTTTAACCGAGATTTTTTCTCCCTTTTCAATAACAGATATTACAAGAGCCTCGATTCTATATTTTTTTCCGGCCTCACTTAAAGTTATATTATCTATTCTGCTGTCCGGTTTAATCTCAATCTCCGCAAGCCTGATCTCATCTTCTTCCGTTTTCATTATGGTATCCAGAAAATCGCATATTGAGGGCTGAAGGGCCATTGCGGCCATTCTCCTCCCCCCGATTAACTGAGGAGAGACTACCCTGTCAGCACCCGCTTTTTCCAGTTTGCTGATAGTCTCCTGGACGGTTGCCCTGGCTATAATGAATATGGAAGGATTTAAAGATTTGGCCGAAAGGGTAATATAAACATTTTCCGAATCAGTATCCAGTGCGGCAAAAAGGCATCTGGCTCTGGTTATCTGTGTTTCCAGCAGCGTTTCATCGCTGGATGCATTACCCTGAACGTACAGCCAGTTATTCTGCCTGGCTATCTCAATGGGTCCATCAGCATTATCAACTATTATAAATTCGATTTTATTGCCGGCCAGTTCATGTGCAATTTCAAGTCCTACTCTGCCCAGACCGCAAATTATGTAATGGTCTTTTAGTTTTAATATCATTTTTATCTTCCTTCTCTTTTCAATTCTTCCTAACAAAAATTCGGTTAATATAAAGTCGATTAAATTGATTAGAATATAAGCAGCAGTACCGGTACCAACTATAATCAGCAGGATTGTAAATATGGTTCCCGCGGTTGACAGTTCTTTTACCAGGCCGTAGCCAACCGTGGTTATGGTAATGGTGGTCATAAAAAGTGAATCAAGAAAGTTAAGATCCTCAATTATCATGTACCCGAGGGAGCCAAGGAAATAAACTAAGATAAGAATAATAATTGAGATAATGATTCTTTTCGGAAATTGGGGTAAATTTTTAAACTTCATACTTCAAATTCTGACCTAATATTGATTTTTTTTCAAGTTTGGGGTTTATTTGACTGATAATAATTATTATTATATAATAATTAAAACTATTTTAAAATAATTAATATTATGGAATTTTTTAACGGGTTATGCAAAAAAAACAATTTAAGGGTCACACCTCAGAGGAGTTTGATTTATAAAGAGTTAGTGGGATCAAAGGATCACCCCAGCGTAGAGATTTTATACAGGAAGGTGAAAAAAAAATTCCCTGCCATTTCTTTTGATACAGTTTATAGAACTCTTTTGACTTTCTCTAAGATAGGAATTGCGGATATACTGACCATCCCCGGTGAACCGAAGAGATTTGACGGGGATAGGAAAAGACATTATCACTTCAGATGCATAAAATGCGGTAATATCATAGATATCCACGACAGTTCCTATAGCATAGACATACCCAGGAGTATAAGTACAAAGTTTAATGTACTGGACTCCAAAATTATTTTTGAAGGTATATGTGATAAGTGTAAGGAAGATAAATAATATAAAAATAAATACAGGGGAGGAGAAATATGAATGGAAATAAGACTTTAAAAAATCTTGCCGAAGCTTTTGCCGGTGAATCACAGGCAAATAGAAAATATCTTGCTTTTGCAAAAAAGGCGGACAGGGATGGCTACTCACAGGAGGCAAAACTATTTAGAGCTGCTGCCAGCGCTGAAACGGTCCATGCCCATAATCACCTGAAAGCAATGGGTGGAATAAAATCTACGGAAGAAAACTTAAATGAAGCAGTAAGCGGAGAAACTTTTGAATTTGAGAAAATGTATCCCGGCATGATAGAGGATGCAAAAAATGAAAATGAAGATGAGGCAAGGATAAGTTTTGTTTTTGCCAATAAGGTCGAACAGATTCACGCTGATCTTTATAAAAAATATCTGAATAATCTCGGCAAAAATGAGGATACTGCCATATTTGTGTGCCAGATATGCGGAAATACAGTGGAAGGTAACGCACCGGATAAATGTCCTGTTTGCGGGAATCCAAAAGAGATGTTTAAAGAAATAAAGTAAAATTTCGAACTAAAAAAGTGGAGGAACAGATCAAAGGGACTCTTTTTATTTGTGCAACTCCCATTGGTAATCTGGAGGATGTCAGCTTCAGGCTCAAAAGAATACTGGGGGAAGCGGACCTGATTGCTGCAGAGGATACCAGGACCATAAGGAAACTGCTAGGCAGATATGATATTCCAAATAAAAGTATTATAAGTTATCATGATTTCAGTAAAATAAACCGCATTAACTATATCACCGATAAACTGGAAGAAGGGCAAAATGTTGCCCTGGTTTCAGAATCGGGTATGCCTGCTATTCAGGATCCCGGTTTTAAGCTGGTAAACAGATGTATTGAAAAGGATATTCCTCTTACCGTAATACCAGGTCCAAGCGCTGCCGTAAGCGCACTGGTTCTTTCGGGACTGCCTACGGACAGTTTTTTATTTGTGGGTTTTCTTCCCAGAGCGAAATCCAGGAGAAAAAACAAACTTCTGGAACTGGCCGCTTATCCCCATACCCTTATATTCTATGAGTCGCCTAAGAGGATAGAAACGCTGACGCAGGAGCTTATACAAAAATTCGGCGACAGGAAAGCGGGTCTGATAAGGGAAATTACCAAAGTATATGAGCAGTCAATAAGAGGCAGCTTAAGCGAGATCAATGCCCGGCTTAAAGTAAAAAAAGTAAAGGGAGAAGTCGTACTTGTAGTTGGTGGTTACAGGAAAGAGTTAATTAAAAGCTATACTTCAGAAGAGATAGCCGGACAGCTGATAAGCCTGCTCAAACAGGGCATTTCCAAAAAGAGCTCCTTAAAGATTTTATTGTCCAGGTATGACATAGACAGGCAAAAATTGTATAATATTGCAACGAAAATTTAAGCCGGAGAAACACAGCCTACGAAAGGCAAAAGGGATAAAAAGGATAATATAATATGACCGGAGAGAAATTTTATATCACAACTGCAATCCCGTATATGAATGCAAAACTGCACCTGGGCCAGATCTACGAGTTTATACTGGCAGATATAGTGGCCAGGTTTAAAAGACTTACGGGCAGGGATACCTTCTTTTTAACCGGGTCCGACGAGCATGGTCAGAAAATAAATAAAAGTGCTGAAGAAAAAGAGATTTCTCCAAAAGCTTATGTGGATGAGATGGTCGGGGACATGAAAAGGCTTCTGGAATTATATAATATCAGCAATGACAGCTATATAAGGACCACTGACAGCAGGCATGAAGAAATAGTCCGGAACATACTGATAAAATTAAAAAACAAAGGCGATCTTTATAAAAGTACATACGAAGGTAAATACTGTACTCCCTGTGAGACATTCCTGCTTGATTCCCAGCTGGTGGAAGGTAAATGCCCGCAGTGCAGCAGGGAAGTGGAATTTGTAAAAGAAGAAAATTATTTTTTTAAACTTTCCGAATATGAAGATAGGATCATAAGCCATATTGAGGAAAATCCGGATTTTATAATCCCCGAAACCAGAAAAAACGAGGTGCTGGGGATCTTAAAGCAGGGGCTCAAGGATATAAGCATTTCCAGAACTGCGGTGAAATGGGGAATCTCACTGCCTTTTGACCAGGGCCATTATTGTTATGTGTGGGTAGATGCCCTTATAAATTATATTTCTGCGGTGGGCTATGGTTCCGATGAGCCGGATTTGTTTAACCGTTACTGGCCGGCGGATCAGCACCATATAGGAAAGGATATCCTGAAGTTCCATGCTATAATCTGGCCCGCTATGCTGATGTCTCTGGAAATCGAGCTTCCAAAACATATTGTGATTCACGGCTGGCTTATGATGGGAAGCGAGAAATTATCGAAATCCAAGGGAATTACCCTGGATCCCGATGACTTAGCGGACAAGTACGGTGTGGACGGTATAAGATATTTTCTGACCAGGGAGATATCATTCGGACAGGACGGTTCTTTTACCGATGACGCCTTTATTAAAAGATATAATTCTGATCTGAGCAACGATATCGGAAATCTGGTTTCAAGAACCCTGGCTATGATAAAAAAATACAGGGACGGCATGATCCCTAAAAGAGTTTTGAGTCCTGCTTTTGAAAAAAAATGGGATGGAGTCAAAGCCGAGGCAGTAAGGGACATAGACAGCTTCAAATTCTCTGAATGTCTTATAGCATTATGGGAGTTTATAAATATGGCCAATAAGCATATCGAGGACAGCCAGCCCTGGAACCTGGCAAAAGGGGAGGGTGAGGACGATCATCGGAAGCTGGATGCCGTATTATATGAAGTAATAGAAGTAATAAGGTTGTCTGCCGTAATGCTTTTACCTTTTATGCCGGAAACCTGCGGCAAGATATTCATCCAGCTGGGTATAAAAAAAGATATTGAAAAAATCACAATTGAGGTTGACGGAACCTGGGGTAGATTCGAAGGCGGGACCAAAATAGGAGAAAGGGAAATACTGTTCCCCAGGATAGATGAGGATAAATGATATTATGTATTTTATAGATACGCATGCCCATATAGATATGCTAAAAAATCTTAAACCGGCGGAAGCAGTGGCAAGATCCAGAGAAGAGGGTGTAAAATATATAATAAATGTGGGTTCAAGCATCAAGGGCAGCAGGAAATCGGTAGAATTTGCTCAAAAATTCGAAAATGTATTTGCCAGTGTGGGCATACATCCTCACTACGTTAAAGATTTCGGCAAAGAGGAAATAAAAATCCTTGAATCACTTATATGCGGGAAGCAAGATGCCGCAGGTGGGAACGAATGTAAAAGATACGGCAAGGTTGTGGCGGTAGGCGAGACCGGTTTTGACTTTTATAGAAACTTAAGCCCCAGACTGGATATGG
>Ga0307425_1000808_pt1 | contig 19389 bp, 20 predicted proteins | sample SalMarWE160330MG_FD_202152 | JGI IMG/M metagenome (GOLD analysis project Ga0307425, IMG submission 202152) | Salt marsh sediment microbial communities from the Plum Island Ecosystem LTER, Massachusetts, United States - WE1603-30 | ecosystem: Environmental > Aquatic > Marine > Intertidal zone >...
GTCCCGGTATCATCACAACCTGCTCTTCATAAACTCCATTGGCAACGTAAATGGTATCTCCAAAGACACAAATGTTAATGCACTTCTGTATGCTGTCGGCTGCGGTTTCCCAGGTTGTGTAAGGTGGTATGCTAAGTCCGGTTTTGCTTACGTACCTAATCGTAGCGTTAAGCTGTAAGCTATAAGCGGTAAGGAAAGTGAGAATAAGGAAGAGAGTTTTGTAATATTTTTTATTACGGTTGCTCATTGTTTTTTTGTCATCCTGAATTTATTTCAGGATCTTTAGTTCTATCGTCAGATTCCGGCCAACCTGCCTGCCGGACAGGCAGGGCCGGAATGACATTTCGTTGTCACACTTCGACAAGCTCAGTGTGACAATTATAGGTCATTCTGATCCCGCCTTAGCGGGGGAAGAATCTTTGGACTAAGTTTTAAGATTCTTCAGTCACTTCGCTCCATCAGAATGACAGGCACAAATAAATTGTCGATTTAAACTTAAATAATTATGCCATCATTTTTATTAATTTTTCAAATCATATTCAAAAGTTCAAAATTTTTCGTTTTTTCGCATTGCAAACTTTTGCAATAGGGCTCGGAAGTTTACAAATAGCATTACCAAAACTGGAAATAGGATTTTAGTCGATTCGGGAGGCATTTCCAAAGTTGGAAATAGGGGTTGCACATTTACGAATGGTATTTCCAAAACTGGAAATAGGCTTAGAGTCGATACAGGACGTACTTCCAAAAATGGAAATAGGGGCTGTACATTTACGTATGGCATTTCCAAAACTGGAAAGGGGACTTTGGTCGGTTAGGGTCGTATTTCCAAAATTATAAACAGGGTTTTTAGAACCTCGTTTTTAATTCTTTCCAAAATAAGCAAAAACTTAGGCTTTTCTAAGATTTATCTAATTTGATTACAGAGTTTCTTCAAGAAGTATGGATTAGAACTAAATTATTTATATTGAGAGAGGTGTTAGGTTAGAGGTGAACCAAATGAAGTTAAAGCTTCACTGCTTTTGTAGCTTTTCCAAAGCTTTCTTTGCAGCAAACTGTTCAGCTTCTTTTTTGCTTTTACCAATTCCTTTTCCAAATACCTTGTCAGCTATCATAACTTGAACGGTAAAAGTTTTATCGTGGTGCGGTCCTTCTTCATTAACAATATGATAAACGGGATTGGCAAGTTTGTTCGCCTGTGCTAATTCCAGAAGCTGGCTTTTGTAATTCTCATCAACTAGATGCTCACCCTCATTTAAGATTGGGTCAACAATATTTTTTATAATAAAACTTCTGCAGGTCTCAATACCTTTATCGAGGTAAAGAGCGCCAATTAAAGCTTCGAGTGCATCGGCAAGTATGGATTTTGAATTATGTGTGATCGATTTGGGAATATTGCTGCTCAGGATAATGAAATCACCTATATTAATGTTCTCGGCAACTGAACTAAGTGCATTTCTGTTAACCATTTTTGCCCTAACCTTTGTAAGAAATCCTTCTTCTTCCTTCGGGAATTTGTTAAAAAGAAATTCTCCAATAACCAGGTTTAAGACTGAATCGCCCAGGTATTCGAGACGTTCGTTTGATATTACAAATTGATCATTTTCTTCCAAGTAGGAGCGATGAATAAAAGCTTCTACATAAATATTCTTATCGTTAATGGTTGTTCCTAAAATTTTTTCAAGTTTGGTAAAATTATCCGATGGAAATGATATTTGAGAATTTTGAGGTGTTTGATTTTTCTTTTGAGAAATGAAAAAATCACGAAGCCGTGAAAGAGAGAAATCCAAGTCTATTTCTCAAATTTTTTGAATAACAAAGAAGCATTGTGCCCACCAAAACCAAAAGTATTACTTAAGGCGTATCTTATTTTCTTCTTGGTAGGTTTAAGAGGGCTATAATTCAAATCACATTCAGGATCCGGATTTGTCAGGTTGATGGTAGGTGGCACTAATTCATTTTCAATTGCAAATAAAGTTGCAATGGCTTCAATACCTCCTGCAGCACCCAACAAATGTCCTGTCATTGATTTGGTGGAACTTACAACTAGTTTATCCGCATGTTCTCCAAAAAGATTCCGTATAGCTTTTGATTCATTTTTATCATTCAGTTCAGTAGATGTGCCATGCGCATTTATATAATCAACTTCTTCAGGTTTGATGCCCGCATCCTTAATAGCCTCTCTCATTGATCTGAAAGCGCCTTCTCCATCAGGCGCGGGTGCAGTGATGTGATAAGCGTCTCCTGTTAATCCAACGCCTACAATTTCACCATGAATCTTTGCACCCCTGTTCAAAGCGTGTTCATATTCTTCCAGAATCAATGTTCCGGAACCTTCACCCATCACAAAGCCGTTTCTGTCTTTATCAAAAGGTCTTGACGCTTCTTTATAACGGTCGTTCCAGGTGGAAATTGCTCTCATGGAATTAAAACCACCGATAGAAACTTCAGTTATTGCAGATTCGGAACCACCGCACACCATCATGTCTGTGCTTCCTCTCTGAATCAGAAAGAAAGCATCGGCAATTGCATGGGAAGATGTTGCACAGGCAGATGTAGTAGCATAGTTTGGACCTTTAAGACCAAATCTAATTGAAATTTGTCCGGCAGCTATATCCGAAATCATCATCGGAATGAAGAACGGGCTGATCTTGTGCGGATCAAGTCCGTTGAAAAAGTTAAAGTGTTGTTCCGTTAAAGTTTTTATTCCACCAATTCCACTGCCGTAAATTACTCCAAATCGATCCCTATCTACTTTTTCCAGATTAATACCTGAATCCTGCATTGCCATTTCTGCTGTAGCTATGGCCAACTGGGCAAATGGATCTAATCTTCTTATTGCTTTTTTATCAAGATAATCTTCGGGTTTGAAGTTTTTTACTTCAGCGGCAAACTTTGTATCAAACTTTGTAGTATCGAAATGTGTAATAAGATCAACCCCGTTCCTCCCTTCAATCAAACCTTCCCAGAATTCCTTCAGCCCGTTACCAATAGGCGTCACTGCTCCCATTCCAGTTATAACAACTCTACGATTATTCATATAATTCTCCAGGGAAATGAAGTGAGTTCATCTTAAATGAAAAAGATAAATGCAATGAAAACAAGTATAAATTAGCCTAGCTTCTCAGTTAGATACTTGACTGCATCGCCAACTGTGCCGATTTTCTCTGCATCTTCATCGGGGATGGAAATTGAGAATGCGCTTTCAAAACCCATTACCAGCTCAACTATATCTAATGAATCAGCACCTAAATCGTTAATAAATGAAGCTGTTGGTGTTATCTGGGATTCTTCAACACCTAATTTGTCCATAATTATTTCTTTTACTTTAGCTTCGACATCCATTTTTATTCTCCTTGTTAGTTTGAGATTAGAGAGTAACTTTATCTATTAATTGTTAATTATTGTTCAAATTTAAGAAAAATAGGTTTTATTAAACAAACATTTTTAATGTTTGTTTTTACATTGTCATACCGCCATCAACAGCAATAACCTGCCCGGTAATGTAATCAGCCTCCTGGCTGCAAAGAAAACCGACTACTTTGGCAATATCTTCAGGTTTACCCATTCTACCCATCGGGATCATATCAGTAAGTTTTTTGCGTTGATCATCTGATAATTTGCTTGTCATATCGGTTTCAATATAGCCGGGTGCTACTGCATTAACGGTTATATTTCTTGAAGCCAGCTCACGCGCCATCGATTTTGTAAATCCGATTACTCCCGCTTTGGAAGCTGCATAATTTGCCTGACCCGGATTGCCAATAATTCCAACAACAGAAGCAATATTAACTATTCGTCCATACCGCTGCTTTATCATAGGTTTGATTACTGCTTTTGTGTAATTGAAAACACTTTTTAGATTAGCATTAATAACATCGTCAAAATCTTTTTCGGTCATTCGGAGAAGAAGGTTATCGCGTGTAATACCGGCATTGTTGATAAGAATATCAACACCACCTAATTTATCAATTGCTTCCTGTACAGTTGCCTCTGCCTGATCAAGGGAAGTTGCATCTGCTTTAAAGGCTAAAATTTTTGTTGCAGGGTTGTGTATTTCTTGCTGTAATTCTTCTGCACACTCATCACAGGAGTTATAAATAAAAGCCACATCAGAAAAAAGAACTCCACAGCAGCTTTTGGCAGCTAATTCTTTAACTATTGCCCTGCCTATCCCCCTGGTGCCTCCCGTTACAATTGCTCTTTTATTTGGAAACATTTTCATGCTCTCCGATTTTTATTTCATTTAAATACTCTTCACGATATTTTTCCAATTCAGCAAATCCTTCTTCACCAAAAAAATGCCTAAGTTCTTCTTCACAGGCTTCAAACATGGTAAGCTGAGTATTCGCATCAATATTGCAGTAACGCAACCTGTCAATATGGTCAGTGTCAAGAGTAAGAACTCCTTCGTAAGTTGTAAGTGGAAATAGAATACAATAAAGAGGTTTATATTTCCATTTATATTCACCTTCCAGATCAGCTAATTTTTGAAGCGTACACAAACCATCTTTATCCAAAAAGGTACATTTATTATTAATAACTTCTGTTCCAACAGCAATACCAGATTCAAAATCATCATCTTCTTCTTCAGGTTCAAACCACTTACTTACATCCTTGCTTTGGGTTTCATCCATCAAATCAATTACTTTGTCTTTAATTGAAAGAATGGTCTGATATTCTTTATAATCAGTGTAAACACCATAGTAACAGCATTCACCAGGACAATTACAAACGAACTTATAAGTGAAAATTGCCGGATCTATTAAAATGCCGTTTATTTTTTTTGTGAATTTTTCAGCAAAGTTTTCTGTGTCTTCAGACATTATATAAATTTCTCCACATCTTCAAATTTGTCAATTCCGAATCTTTTAACATCGGGATTAATTCTTTTAACTAAGCCCTGAAGAACGTTACCGGGACCAATTTCATAAAATTCTTCAATTCCATCATCGATCATATTTTTTATTGTTTCTTCCCATCTTACCGGAGAGGTTATTTGCTCGTATAATTTTTTCTTGATTTCAGAAATAGTATCGACCGGTTTTGCACTTACATTTGTATAAACCGGAAATTTTGATTTATAAAAATTCGTTGTTTCCAAAGCTGAGTTCAGTTTTTCTTTAGCCGAATTCATTAATGGAGAATGAAAGGCAGCACTAACTACAAGCTCTTTAACCATTTTTGCACTATCATTCTTGCAAAGTTCCATTGCTTTTCTCACACCATCAACCGATCCTGATATAACAATCTGTCCGGGAGAATTAAAATTTGCACACTGCACAACTCCAGCAGTTGAGGCTTCGAAACAATGCGCTTCAACTTTTTCAGGCGACAGACCAATTACCGCCGCCATTGTGCCTTTGTTCTCATCTCCTGCTTCCTGCATTGCAACTCCCCGGGCTCTGACCAATTTAATTGCTTCGTGAAATTGGATAGCACCAGAAGCAACATAAGCTGAATACTCACCAAGTGAATGTCCCGCTGCTGTATCAGCATCAAGCGTTCTTATTAGACTTGCTAATATTACGCTGTGCAAAAAAATTGCGGGCTGAGTATATTGAGTCTGTTTTAACTCATCTTCAGGTCCGTTGAACATTATGTATGAAAGATTAACACCCAAAATATCATCTGCAGTTCTAATCATCTCTTTAGCTTCAACAGATTTCTCAAAGAGATGTTTAGCCATTCCCACATACTGAGAACCCTGACCCGGAAAAATGAAAGCTTTTTTACTCATTATTTAGTCGATCGCCCAAACAAGATAAATTGCGCCCCAGGTATAACCTGCACCGAAGGCAGAGAGAATAAGTTTATCACCCTTCTTAACTTTTCCTGCCCTGTAATATTCAACCATACAAGAAGGAATTGTTGCAGCCGTCGTGTTTCCATAACGATCAATATTAATCATAACTTTATCTTTAGTTAATCCCATTCTTTCCGCTGTAGCATCGATAATTCTCAAATTTGCCTGATGAGGCACAAGATAGGCTATATCTTCTGACTTAAGATTGTTCTTCTTCATAAGTTCAACAGAAACATCTGCCATGCCTTTTACTGCAACTTTAAATACAGCCTTACCATCCTGATAAATGTAATGCATTTTTTTATCAACAGTTTCGTGCGAAGGAGGATTAAGACTTCCACCACCTCTCATGTGCAATACATCTTCACCGGAACCATCGACACGCAAAATATAGTCCTGCAAACCAAGACTCTTATCTTCGGTAGGTTCTAAAAGAACAGCAGCACCACCATCGCCAAAAAGAATACAATTATTTCTATCTGTATAATCAGTTATCGAACTCATTTTATCAGCGCCAATAACCATAACTTTTTTATATTGTCCACTTTCAATCAACGCAGAACCCGTTTGAAAAGCAAATAAGAATCCTGAACAAGCTGCTTCAAGATCAAAACCCCATGCATTGACTGCACCAATTCTTCTTTGAACAAGACAAGCTGTAGGAGGGAAAAACATATCCGGTGTTACGGTTGCGACAATAATACAATCGATTTCTTCTGCTTTCACTTTATGTTTTTCCATTAGATCTAAGGCTGCATTCGTAGCAAGATCACTTGTTGCACCGTTTTCAAGAATCCTTCTTTCCTTTATACCCGTTCTGGAAACAATCCATTCGTCATTAGTATCCACAATCGATTCAAAATATTTATTATCATAAATCTTATCAGGGAAATACATTCCCAATGCAGTAATAGCAGCACTATATTTTTTTTCTCTCGCCATTTTACCTGGTATTTATTTTATTGAATATTCTGAAATAGCTTTTACCATTTTGCTGAGCAAATTCTTTTGATGCATTTCATTTGCTCTTAAAACCATATTTTTAATTGCCCGGACACTGCTTGAACCATGACCGATTATGCTTATTCCATTTACTCCAAGTAATGGAACACCACCATATTCCTGGTAGTCCAGATTTTTAAGTGACTTTTTTAAAGCATTCTTAGAAAGTCCGATTAATACTTTATCGAAAAAGTTATTTTCAGCAGTCTTCGTTAAAAGATGTTTTAATAATTTTGGAACGGATTCGCCGAACTTTAAAATTATATTACCAACGAAACCGTCACAAACAACAACATCAACATTACCAGCAAGTATATCCCTGCCCTCAACATTTCCAATAAAATTTAATTTTGATTCCCTGAGTAATTTAGCAGCAGCTTCCGAAACATCATTTCCTTTACCCTCTTCCTCGCCCATACTTAAAACGCCAACTTTCGGATTTGACACACCACCCATTACTTTTGCAAAAATAGTTCCCATAACGGCATATTCAAATAAATGAGTTGGCTTGGAATCTTTACTGGCACCAACATCATAAAGATAACAAATTCCATTAACATTTGGCATTTCTGCGCCAATTGTTGGACGACCTAACCCGGGAATTCTTCCAATAATTAATGTTGATGCAGCCATCATTGCACCTGTATTACCTGCACTCACAAAAGCATCAGCTTTTTTGTCTCGAACAAGCTGCGCACCAATTACAATTGAAGAATTTGGTTTTAACTTAAGAGATGCTGCGGGGCTGTCACCCATTTCAATAACTTCATCAGCATTAATTATAAACTCTTCTTTTAAAGATAATTTGTTAGCAGCAAGTACTTCTTCAATTTGCTTTTTCCTGCCGACCAGATAAAGATCGAAGCTTTTATTTTCTTTATAAGCTTCCAAAGCTCCGAGCACAGCATTTGCTGGTGCAAAATCTCCACCCATTGCATCAACCACGATTCTACATCGTGAAGGGTTGTTGCCAGAGTCGTTCATTTAATTAATGTTGAAGTATCAGCTTTTCGGTATGAACATCGATCGCCCGCTGTAATATCCGCATGACGGACAAGCACGATGTGTTAATTTAATTTCACCACAATTTGAGCAAACACCCATCGAGGGAACAGAAGCTTTATAATGAGTTCTTCTTTTATCACGTCTACTCTTCGACATTCTACGTTTTGGATTTGGCATTTATCTATCCGTTTTTAATTTAACTTATTTTTTGTCTTCAATTTTTGTAATGGTTCCCAGCGTGGATCAATTTTTTCATCGCGGCATTCACAGGGACCATCGTTCAGGTTTTTACCACACTTCGGGCAAAGACCTTTACAATTTTCCGAACATAATTTTTTCATCGGTAATGCTAAAAGTGCATAATCTCGAACATCTTCACTTAAATCAATTTTATCAGTCTCCGGATGCAAATAAATTATATCAATTTTTTCATTTTCAGAATCGTTAATATTCTGAATGAAAAGATATATCATCCGGTATTTACTGGTTATTACAGATTGAAACTCTTTAGTACACCGGTCACATACCAGATTAGCAACAATATCCGTAGTGGCATCAAGTATTATCTGGTTATCAAATTTATTAAGAACTGCTTTTGTCTTATAATTTCCTTCGTAAGGATCTGATATGTTGATATCACTTATTTTCCCTTCAAAATCGTAATCATACCTGCCATTCGTCAGGTTTGAAACCTTAATTTTCAACATTTTCGAATGAAATCTAATAAAAAATGGCTACAAATATATTCATTGAGAAAAAGATAAACAAGGATAAGGCCTGGGTAAATCGGAAATTAAAAAAGATATTAAAATCGGTATAATTCACTCTTTATAAAAAAGATCTTTTATTATTTATATCAGATGAATTTGTTTGTCAAAATTTCCGATGAATGCTTGAAAAAAATTAGAATCGTATGTTCATCTTAATTTATTATTTTTATCTATTAGTTTACTAAAGTTATTATTCAAAATAGAATATGCTGATTGTCAAAAACCTCGTTAAAAGATTTAATTCCACATTAGCTGTAGATAATCTTTCGTTTTCAGTTAACCCGGGGAAAATTTATGGATTACTTGGACCAAATGGTGCAGGCAAAACTACTACCATCAGAACAATATTAAACATTATTAAGCCTTCTTCCGGTGAAATAAATTTTGACGGGAAACCTATAACTTATGAGTATTATAACATAATCGGCTATTTGCCCGAGGAAAGAGGTCTTTACAAGCGAAGTAAAGTGATTGACGTCCTCAAATATTTTGCAGCACTCAAAAATGTTAATAAAAAAGATGCCGTTCGGCTTGCAGATATGTGGTTAACAAAACTAAACATTTCAAATTTTAGAGAAAAAAAAATCGAACAGCTTTCAAAAGGAAATCAACAAAAAGTACAACTGATAGCCGCAATAATTCATAACCCTAGCCTTTTAATACTTGACGAACCATTTACAGGATTTGATCCAATAAATCAACAGGAAGTAAAAAATTTGATTCTTTCATTTCTTTCTGAAGGAAAAACAATAATTCTCTCCACTCATCAAATGGACCTGGCTGAAAAATTATGTGAAGAAATTTTACTCATAAACGATGGCAAAGAGGTCTGCGCTGGAAAACTCTCTAATATTAAGAAAAGATTTGGTGGAAATAATATAAGGCTTGGTTTTAAAGAGAATGGAATTTCACTTAAAGAATTTCCTGAGATTGTTAAATTCGACATTTACAGTAATTACACTGATATACAACTTAGAGATGATATTATTCCTTCTCATTTTCTTAAAAAGTTAATTGAAAAAATTGAAGTTCATCATTTTTCGGTTATCGAACCTACCTTAAATAAAATTTTTATCGATTTAATTAAGGATGATATTCATAAATGATGAAGAAAATAATAGCCATTGCAAGATGGGAATTTCTCGAAAAAGTTAAGACAAAAACATTTTTAATATCACTGATAATAACTCCTCTCTTAATTATATCATTTTCTGTTTTACCATCTCTTTTATTCAGACAAGAAGCTCCCCGTGTGGAGGTAATTGGAATCATTGACACAAGCGGTATTTATTTTGATAATCTTGAGAAAGAGCTTGAAAAGTATGTACTACCTGATGGCCAGAATAATTATGTATTAATAAATTTAACACAGCCCAACCAAGATATAGAAGAATTAAAAAAAATATCTGATAGCAAAGTCCTGAATAATCTGCTTGAAGGCTATTTAATTATTCAAACTACAAGCAATGATTCAGTGTTTGCAGAATATAGGAGTAACGCATTTGGTAATTTTGAAATTGTTAGTCGGTTAGAGGAAGCTATTAACTCAGTGCGAATAGCGCAGATTCTGCAAAGAGAAGGAATGGAAACGAATATTATCAGCCAGATTCAGGATAGACCTGTTGTTAACCAGAAAAAAATTGAAAAAGAGGGAAAGGTATCGGACTTAGATTTTTTAACAACATTCTTTTTATCAATAGTTTTTATACTTCTTCTAATGATGATGGTTATTTATTCCGGACAATTACTGGTTAGAAGTATAATCGAAGAAAAATCGAGTCGTTTAATTGAGATGTTAGTTTCCAGCAGCACTCCAGACGAATTATTAGCTGGCAAAGTATTGGGGCTAAGCTTACTGGGTTTAACTCAAATTGCGATATGGGCTCTGATTGGTCTCGGTTTAGTTGGAACTGCACTTGTACCGTTGAATGCATTTAGGAATGTCTTACCGATGTTAATTTACTTTATTCTAGGTTTTTTGTTTTATACAACACTTTTTGTAGGGATCGGTTCAGCTGTAAATACAGAGCAGCAAGCACAACAAATAACAACTTATCTTAGCCTAATATTAATGCTTCCAGTTGTAATTGCAATGCCAGTTATACAAAACCCTGATTTTATTGTGACGAAAATATTCTCCTATATTCCACTAACCATACCAACAGTAATGGTGCTGCGCTTGAATGTACAGAATGTTTCTAATTTTGAAATATTACTAACGATTTTAATATTGGTATTATCAATAATAATCTCAATTAAGATTAGTGCGAAAATATTTAGAATTGGTATTTTGTCATATGGCAATAAACTCTCGTTTAAGGAAATATTTAATTGGTTAAAAGAATAATATTTGCTGATCTTTAAGGGAATGAAAATTTCAATACAAAATAATTCACTTATACGAGCTGATCATATTTTATGATCTCGGCAAAATGAATCGATGAAGAAAAACACAATAATAATTTTAGCTGATTCGCCAATTCTAAATCCAACAATAGTAAAACCAATTTCAAATTTATCTGTAAGCTATACTATTTACTTAAACTCTCTTCTTTTTTTAAACTGGATGGAAATACTAACGGATTTAAAGGAAGATTTCAATATCGTTAGTTTTTTAAGTGTAAAGGATAAAGAATATATACCTAAAGATTTTTTTCTTCCGCAAATTCAAAACCTATTCTATAAGCATCAAAACTTAAAAGGTTTATTAGACGAAATTCTTACGCAGCCCTTTGTTGCTGGTTCTAAAATTCTTCTCATATTTCACAATTCTATTGGCTTTAAAGAAAGTGATATTGAGCGTGTTTTTAATTTGATTCAAGTAGAGGAAACATCGGTTGTAATTGCAAAGTCAAAGCGTGATAAAATTATCTTAACATGTTCTTATGAATTTGATAAAGAACTAATCGATGCTTTGCAAGAATCCGGAAGAGACTATACTGAGTACCTGAATTTAATAAGCAAAAAAGATATTTTCATAAACACTCTTGAAGGTTTTTTATCAATCGATGATTTTGAAGACATAAAAAAACTTTATATTGAACTCTCAAAAAAAGAAAGTCTCTTGTACTGTAGTCAGAAAATGCACGAGAGTTTTAACGACCTTTTCGTAGAATATAAAGAGCCATTGAATGTCTAAAGTTGGAATATTTGGAGGAACATTTGACCCAATACACTTAGGTCATTTGATTACCGCACAATCAGTAAAAGAAATAAGAGAATTAGAAAAAATTATTTTCATACCTGCTTTTATTTCTCCGTTAAAAAGTGATGTCAAAACAAGTTCTCCGGAAGATAGGCTGAACATGATTAAGCTTGCAATAAAAGATGTTTCTTTCTTTGATTATTCTGATATGGAAATTAAAATGGGTGGAGTATCATACACTGTTGATACACTTCGGGAACTTAAAAAGAAGTATGAGAACATAGAGTTTATTATTGGTTACGACAATATTTTCTCATTTCATACCTGGAAAGATCCGGATGAAATATTAAAACTTTCAAAAATAATTGTTCTAAAAAGAAAATCGTCGCATGCTCCTCCTTTTAAAGACAAGTATTACCGCCAGGCAGTTTTTGTGCAGACAAGAGGAATTGAAATAAGTGCCACAGATATTCGTGAAAGGGTGAAACATGGGATGCCTATCAATTTTCTTGTTCCACCAACTGTGATGGAATATATTTACAAACAAAAATTGTATAATGAATAAAATGAAAATATTAGTGACTGGTGGTGCTGGTTTCATAGGTTCCCAGGTAGCAGATGCTTTTATTGCTGATGGACATGATGTTTATATAATTGATAATCTTTCAACAGGAAATGAAAAAAATATAAACCCTAAAGCAAATTTTCTTAAATATGACATTGGCTCTCCTGAATTATTAAAGATTTTCGAAAAGGAAAAATTCGATGCAGTTAATCACCATGCTGCTCAAATAGATGTAAGAAAATCTGTAAGTGATCCTATTTATGATGCAACTATTAATATTCTTGGAACTATTAATTTATTACAAAGTTGCATTAAAATAGGTGTGAAAAAATTTATGTTTGCTTCAACCGGTGGGGCGATTTATGGAGAACAAGAATACTTCCCAGCGGATGAAAATCACCCCACAAAACCTGTTTCACCTTACGGTATTACAAAACTAACGATTGAAAAATATTTATTTTTTTATAAAAATGAATATGGATTAAACTATACGATTTTAAGATATGCTAATGTTTACGGACCGAGACAAAATCCTTTAGGTGAAGCCGGTGTAGTTTCAATTTTTGTTAATAGACTACTCAAGAATGAAAATCCGGTAATCAATGGTCATGGAAAACAGACCAGGGATTATGTTTTTGTCGAGGACGTCGTAAAAGCAAATGCGCTTAATCTTCATGATAATTCTTCTGATATTTACAATGTTGGAACTGGTATAGAAACAAGTGTCAATGAAATTTTTTCTAAGTTAAATGAAATTTCAAGTGGAATTGCAGAAGAAAAACATGGACCGGCTGCCAAAGGAGAACAATTGAGAAGTGTAATAACCTCTGACAAACTTTATGAAAAATTTGGATGGAAACCTTCAGTAAAAATTGATGAGGGTCTGAAAATAACTTACGACTATTTCAAATCTGAAAAATAATTATTCAAGTGTTTAACAAGGATTTAATTAAAAAAGTATTTAATAATGAAAGAAGACAAGTTGCAAGAGCAATTTCTATTGTTGAAGATTACAATTCAGAAGCTTCGGAATTATTAAAACAAATTTATTCTAACGTTGGAAATGCGTACCGGATTGGTATTACCGGTCCGCCAGGGGCTGGTAAAAGCACCCTTACAAATCAACTCACCAAGCTGTATCGGAAAGAAAGGAGAAAGGTGGGAATAATTGCAGTTGACCCAACCAGTCCTTTTACTGGTGGTGCTTTGCTTGGCGATAGAATAAGGATGAATGAAATTGGAAATGATGAAGAAGTTTTCATCAGAAGTATGGCAACAAGAGGAAGTCTGGGCGGATTAAGTAAAAAAGCGATTGATGCAGCAGATGTTCTTGATGCGGCTGGCTACGATTTTGTTATTCTTGAAACTGTTGGTGTCGGGCAATCTGAACTTGATATTGTTCAGGCTGCTGATACAACAATTGTAGTTCTTGTTCCCGAATCGGGCGACTCAGTTCAGGCAATGAAAGCCGGGTTAATGGAAATTGCTGACTTCTTCGTACTAAATAAAAGTGATAGACCCGGAGCAGACCAGGCAATTGCATCTCTTCAGACAATTTTAATGATGAAAGATCACGATGAAAAATCGTGGATGCCGGGAATAATAAAAACTATTGCATCGGAGAATAAAGGGACTGACGAAGTTTTTCAGGAAATTGAAAGACATAAAGTTTTTATGAAAGAAAACAATTTATTCCTTTTGAAAAGAGATAAGCAAACGAAGAACAGGATAAAAGAAATTGTGGAGAGTAAAATCAAAGAAGAAATATGGAGCGAAAGTGGTGAAAAATCTTTAAATTCAACCTTAGAAAAAGTTATTCTTGGTGATTTATCCCCCTACCATATTGCAGAGGAGATAATTAATAACTTTATCAATAAAAAAAATACTTAAGTGAATCCCTCAATCATCGAAGATTATATTGAAAGGCAATGAAATGGAAACTATCAGCCAATCATTTCTAACCGAACTTACCGAAAATCAAATTCTCATACGTGATACCATACGAGACTTTGCACAGAATAAAATAAAACCTAAAGTAATGGAATGGGATGAAGCTCAACACTTCCCGATGGAAATATTCCGTGAGCTGGGTGAACTTGGATTTATGGGAATAATTTTTCCTGAAGATTATGGCGGTGCAGGTTTAGGTTATGTTGATTTTGTATTAATAATTGAAGAACTGGGAAAGGTTGATCCATCAATTTCGTTATCTGTAGCTGCACACAACGGCTTATGCACAAACCATATTTTTAGGTTCGCAAACGAGGAATTAAAAAGAAAATATTTGCCAGATCTGGTCACGGGTAAAAAAATAGGCGCCTGGGGATTAACGGAACCATCATCGGGAAGCGACGCTGCCGGAATGAAATCGTATGCAGAAAAAAAAGGTAATAAATATATTCTTAACGGAAGTAAAAATTTTATTACTCACGGCACTTATGGCGAAACTGCTGTAGTGATTGCAATTACTGATAAGAGTGCAGGTAAGCATGGCATATCCGCATTCATTCTTGAGAAAGGAATGCCCGGATTTATTGCAGGCAAAAAAGAAAACAAACTTGGAATGAGGGCATGTGAGACATCTCAACTCATCTTTGAAAACTGTGAGGTACCTGAAGAAAATTTAGTTGGGAAAGAAGGCGAAGGTTTTATTCAGGCTATGCAGATACTTGAAGGAGGAAGGATTTCTATAGCAGCGCTAAGTCTGGGATTAGCACAGGGATGTTTAATCGAGTCATTAAAATATTCTCAGGAAAGACATCAGTTTGGTAAGCCGCTTTCGGCATTTCAGGCAACTCAGTTTAAACTGGCAGATATGAAAACTAATATAGATGCAGCAAGACTACTTACTTTTCGGGCTGCTGTTATGAAGGACAAAGGATTACCAAATGTGCGTGAAGCTGCAATGGCTAAACTTTTTGCAAGTGAAGTTGCAGAAAAAGCGGCAAGTGAGGCAGTGCAGATTCATGGTGGTTATGGATTTGTGAAAGATTACCCGGTTGAAAAGTATTTTAGAGATGTCAAGCTTTTAACTATAGGTGAAGGAACATCAGAGATTCAAAGGATTGTAATTGCAAGAGATTTGCTAAAGGATTAACATATTTTAGATTACAAAACCGATCACTTAAATTATTGAAGCAATGAAATCTATTGGCACTAAAATAAAAGAAGATGAAGCTTATCTAAAGCGTGCTGATTTTCAAAAAGAACTATTAAGGAAACTCCAGGCCGAAAAAGAAAAAGTAATGCTCGGCGGAGGGATAAAAGCAATTGAAAAGCAAAAAGAAAAAGGGAAAATTCCCGCACGTGAACGCATCAATTTACTCTTAGATAACCCAAAAGAATTTTATGAGCTAAGCACATTTGCAGCTTATGGAATGTATGAAGAGTTCGGAGGAGCAGCGAGTGCAGGCACCATTTACGGTATCGGAAAAATTAGTGGAAGGCAATGCATAATTGTTGCTAATGATGCAACAGTAAAAGCCGGAGCATGGTTTCCAATCACTGCAAAGAAAAACCTCCGTGCGCAGGAAATTGCAATGGAAAATAATCTTCCAATCATTTACCTGGTTGATAGCGCCGGTGTTTTCCTTCCTCTGCAAGATGAAATATTCCCTGATAAAGAACACTTCGGAAGGATATTTCGTAACAACGCTGTTATATCTTCAAAAGGAATTCCTCAGATTTCGGCGATAATGGGTCCGTGTGTTGCTGGTGGTGCGTACCTTCCGATTATGAGCGACGAAGCATTGATAGTTGAAGGTGAAGGTTCTGTTTTTCTTGCAGGTGCTCACCTGGTTCGTGCAGCAATTGGAGAAAAAATTGATAATGAAAGTCTGGGTGGTGCACGTGTTCAATCAAACATTTCTGGTGTAACAGATTACATAATGAAAGATGATAAAGAATGTATAGCACAAATCAGAAGTTTGGTAGATAAGTTCGGAAAAAGAGAGACTGCAGGATTCGACAGGATAGAAGCTAAACCACCAAAGTTTACTCCGAAGGAAATTTATGGCCTTCTACCAGAAGACACAATTAAACCGTATAATATGTACGAAGTGCTTTCCAGAATAGTTGATAATTCTGAAATTGATGAATATAAAGCCGGCTATGGAAAGACAGTTATTACTGCTTATGCGAGGATCGATGGCTGGGCTGTAGGAATTGTAGCTAACCAGAGAAGCGTTGTAAAAACCGAGAAAGGTGAAATGCAGGTAGGTGGAGTCATCTATTCCGACAGTTCAGATAAAGCAACAAGATTTATAATGAACTGCAATCAGAAAAAAATTCCTCTATTATTTTTACAAGATGTTACTGGATTTATGGTTGGAAGTCGAGCAGAACACGGCGGAATTATTAAGGATGGTGCAAAGATGGTAAATGCAGTTGCAAATTCCGTTGTTCCTAAAATAACAATTATAGTTGGTAATAGTTTTGGTGCAGGTAATTATGCAATGTGCGGTAAAGCATACGACCCAAGATTTATATATGCATTCCCAAATGCAAAGATTTCTGTAATGGGAGGATCTCAGGCACATAGCGTCCTTCTCGATATAAAAATTAAACAAGCAGAAAAGAGTGGAAAGAAAGTTACTGAAGAAGAAAAAAAGAAATTACTTGATGAGATCGCAGCCGCTTACGACGAAAAGAATAACCCATATTATGCAGCAGCAAGACTTTGGGTTGATGAAATAATAGATCCTGCAGAAGCCCGTAAATTCATTTCGATGGGAATTGAAAGCGCCAATCACAATCATGAAATCCCAAGGTTCAATCCGGGAGTAATTCAAACCTAGATGAAGTTTAAAAAGCTTACTTTTTATATCCTCATCGTTATTCCAATGTTTTACTCTACTATTTTTCCTCAACAAAGCGAGCTTTCAAAATGTGTTAATTACCTTTCTGCATTTATCGCTTCTGATTACTTCGTTGGATTGAAAAAAGAGTGTTCAGATTTGAATCTAGTTGATTCAATTTATGCCCGGGCGCTTGAGTTTTACCATAATGATTATCAGGAAGCACTTCTTGCATTAACGTTTACGACCATCCCCCAGAAAAGAATTCCATTGGTTATTCCTTTAATCAAAGCAAGGCTATACTACCCTCTTATATCAGCAAATGATTCAATATCAACTTTAAAAAATCAACATCTTCCGGGAAAATTATTTTATGATTCTCCAGAAGATGTTTCCGGAGATAAAGACAAACTTGCTCATTTTTTCGGGAATGGATTTATTGGTTATGCGGAAATTATATTGGATTTGGCTGACGTATTTGGTTATTTTGTAGAAACATTTGAAGAAGATTTTAAAGTCGATTCAAAAATTGATTATAGAGATATGGATGTTAACTGGTACGGAGTATTATTTGGTAACATGCTCGAGATAAATAAAAAAATTCTCCCATCACAAATAATGATTATAAGGTCACTAAGATATTTTGTAATAAATCTATGAACACAATATTAATAATAGACGACGAAAAAGAAATTTGCGAAAGCATTAAAATGATCCTCGATTATGAGGGGTATCATGTGAACTATTCCACATCTGCGGTTCAGGGATTAAAAGCAATTGAAGAAAATCAAATTTCTTGTTTACTACTTGATATTCAAATGCCTGATATGAGCGGGTTTGAAGTTCTTAAAAAAGTTAAAGAAACTACCCCTTCACTTTCGGTTATCATAATTTCCGCACACGGTAGCATTGAAAATGCAATTAAAGCCACAAGACTTGGTGCCTTTGATTTCATCGAAAAGCCGATAGACAGAGATAAGCTTCTAATCAGTGTTAGAAATGCTGTTTCTCATGTTAAACTTCTCACTGAAAATATAGAGATAAAGAAATCTTTAGAAGGTGAAGGAGAAATTCTTGGTTCCAGCAAAGGAATAAAAAATATTCTTGAATTAATTGATAAAGTTTCACCTCTAAATACACGCGTACTGATTACTGGAGAAAATGGAACTGGAAAAGAGCTTGTTGCACGTGCAATCCATAAAAAAAGCCAAAGAAAAGATCAACCTTTCATAGAGGTGAACTGTGCGGCGATTCCAAATGAACTGATTGAGTCAGAATTATTTGGACATGAGAAAGGTTCGTTTACCGGCGCTTTTACCCAGCGAATTGGAAAATTTGAACTGGCAAATAAAGGAACAATTTTCTTAGATGAAATAGGTGATATGAGCGCACAAGCTCAGGCAAAAGTACTTAGAGCAATTGAGGACGGGAAAATAGAACGTGTTGGTGGTGGTAAAAAAATTGATGTTGACGTAAGAATTATAGCTGCTACAAATAAAGATTTACTTGAAGAGATAGAAAAAGATAAATTCAGAGAGGACCTTTACCACAGGTTAAATGTAATCCCAATAAACATTCCCCCACTAAGAGAACGAAAAGAAGATATCCCAATTTTGGTAGAAAACTTTTCACAAGATATTACCACGAGACACAAAAAACCCTTTGTAAAATTCCTTGATGATGCTGTTAAACTTTTACAGGAAATGAGCTGGAGCGGAAACGTTCGCGAGTTAAAAAATATCATCGAGAGAATTATCATCATAATCGATAAGAGAGAAATTGGAAGGAATGATATTGAATTCTTACTTAAGCCGGGTCAGGCAACAATGGATGATATAATTGAGGAGTCAAACTCTTTTCAGGAATTTAAGGAAAAGGCTGAACGGGCATTTATTCTAAAGCAGTTGAATGAAAATAGCTGGAACATAAGCAAAACCGCCGAGCTGCTCGATATCCAGCGGAGTCATCTTTACAATAAGATGAAAAAATATGGGATAGAAAAAGGAGAATAGTATGAGTACAATCTTTTCAAAAATTATCAGTAAAGAAATTCCTGCTGATATTGTATTCGAATCAGAGAATCTACTTGCCTTCAAAGACATTCGACCTCAAGCACCTGTTCATATTTTAATTATACCAAAGATAGAAATTCCAAAAGTAACTGATTTAAAAGGTAAAGAACATGCTTCACTTCTCGGAGAAATGGTTGATGTTGCAAACAAGCTCGCTAAAGATTTTAAAATAGCTGATAACGGCTTCAGATTAGTGTTGAATTGCGGAAATGACGGCGGTCAGGAAGTTTA
>Ga0307425_1000809_pt1 | contig 19369 bp, 17 predicted proteins | sample SalMarWE160330MG_FD_202152 | JGI IMG/M metagenome (GOLD analysis project Ga0307425, IMG submission 202152) | Salt marsh sediment microbial communities from the Plum Island Ecosystem LTER, Massachusetts, United States - WE1603-30 | ecosystem: Environmental > Aquatic > Marine > Intertidal zone >...
AAAAGGTCTCTTATTGGCACCCGTAACGACCTTTCCTCTTCTACCGTTATCAAACAATACGTCTACCGCCTCCTGGAGCATCCTTTTTTCATTTCTCACTATGATATCAGGGGCATTTAGCTCCTGGAGTCTCTTCAATCGGTTATTTCTATTAATGACGCGGCGATAAAGATCATTTAAATCAGATGTCGCAAACCGACCACCGTCGAGGGGTACAAGAGGTCTTAAGTCCGGGGGTAAAACAGGAACTACATCAAGGATTGTCCATTGTGGTCGATTTTTTGACTCCTTAAAGGCATCAATAATCTTCAACCGTTTGGTCAATTTCTTCCGCTTGGCTTCCGACTTAGTCCCTGACATATCGACTCTGAGGGTCTCAGAGAGTTCGTCAAGATTTATACTCTTCAACATCCTCTGAATCGCTTCAGCACCAATACCTGCTTCAAATCGATCACCGTAATCCTCTCTTGCCTGTTGCAACTGCTCATCACTCAAAAGACCACCTCTAATAAGTGGCGTATCTTTGGGATCAATAACGATATAAGACTCGAAATAAAGAACCCTTTCTAAGTCCTTCAGTGTTAAGTCAAGAAGGGCCCCAATCTTAGAGGGAAGGCATTTCAAAAACCAGATATGTGCTACAGGGGAAGCCAGTTCAATATGGCCCATTCGCTCCCGACGGACTTTGGACTGAATGACCTCCACACCACACTTCTCACACACGATACCTCTGTGCTTCATTCGCTTGTACTTGCCGCAATTACATTCATAGTCCTTTATAGGGCCAAATATCTTTGAACAAAAAAGACCATCTCTTTCCGGTTTAAAGGTCCTGTAATTAATGGTCTCAGGTTTCTTGACCTCACCAAACGACCACTCCCTGATTTTTTCCGGGGATGCCAAAGAGATTCTAACTGCATTAAAACTTGATGGATCCTTGGGTTTTGTAAAGAAACTGTATATTTCTTCCAATGCCTTTCTCCCTGTAATTAGACGTCTCAGAATTTCTACAATTTACTGAAATTATGAATATTTATTGGGGTACTAAAGTGTTATGGTAAATAGTTCATTGACAGAGCAGTTTGATCGGGTAAACTCATACACCAGCCAATCGCTCAACCACTCAAATACTTGGCCCGTCCTATGTCTGGCTATCCTCAAAGAGCTGGATCTCCAAACCGAGGCTTTGAAGCTCTTTCATCAGCACCTTGAATGACTCTGGAATACCTGCCTCAAGGATATTATTACCCTTAACAATCCTTTCATACATCCTGGTCCTCCCGGCAACATCATCTGACTTAACGGTCAAAAATTCCTGGAGTGAATAGGCGGCGCCATACGATTCCATAGCCCAAACCTCCATCTCACCCAGTCTTTGACCGCCAAATTGTGCCTTTCCACCCAAAGGCTGTTGCGTCACAAGGGAATAAGGTCCTATGGAACGTGCATGAATCTTGTCGTCCACCAAGTGGTGGAGCTTCATTATATACATAACGCCTACCATTATCTCATTGTCAAAGGGCTCGCCGGTCCGTCCATCATAAAGCGTTGTCTTGCCGCTTATGGGCAAGCCAGCCTCTTTCAAAAACTTCTTGATCTCCCTTTCTTTAGTGCCGTCAAATACAGGTGACGCCATGGGGACACCTTCTCTCAACAAACTGGCCCTCTCTTTAAGCTCAACCTCGGACAAGCTGTCGAAGATCTCTTTGTACTCTCCATCTGAAAACAACTTCTTGAGCTTATGTCTTAGTTCGTCAGAGTCTTTCATGTTGTCAAGCAGGGCCCCAACCTGCCTGCCGAGTTCACGAGACGCCCAACCTAAATGCGTTTCCATGACCTGTCCCACATTCATCCTAGACGGTACTCCCAAGGGATTAAGAATGATATCCACAGGTGTACCATCATCAAAGTAAGGCATATCCTCAACCGGGAGCACCCTTGACAGAACACCTTTGTTTCCATGACGTCCCGCCATTTTGTCACCCACTGACAATTTGCGCTTTACCGCAACATATGCCTTTACCATCTTGATGACACCCGGGGCTAAGTCGTCACCAACGCCTAATCTCTCAATCTTGTCCTCGATATTCTTTGTGATATGAGCGACCTTTTCAGAATAACTCTCAATAATGGATTCAACCCTCTCAATCACCTCCATGGTGGTCCTCAAATCGGCTCCCGCCCATGCCTCAACTGGAAGGCGATCAATATCATCCCGTTTTATCACCTTGTTTGCACGGATGAGGACTTCTCCCGTACCCTCCTCCAGTAAATCAGTCTTGGGTTTTTTCCTGATAAGGAGGTCGCTCAGCTTTTCCTTTGTACTTCTCCCCAAGGCATCCACTTCGTCCCTGAGGTCCTTCTCAAACCTATTCCTCGCTCTGGTCTCGATTGCTATACTCCGCTCGTCTTTCTCAACCCCCCTCCTGGAGAACACCTTTGCATCAATTACAATGCCTTGGACTCCAGGCGGAACCCTTAATGAGGTATCCTTCACATCCCCAGCCTTATCTCCAAATATTGCCCTAAGCAATTTCTCTTCGGGAGATAGCTGGGTCTCACCTTTTGGTGTTATTTTTCCAACCAAGATATCACCCGGCCTGACTTCAGCCCCGATCTTGATAATTCCACTCTCATCCAGATTTTTCAGGGCATCCTCTCCTACATTAGGAATATCCCTGGTGATCTCCTCTTTGCCCAGCTTAGTATCCCTTGAAACAACTTCAAACTCTTCTATATGTACTGAGGTATAGATATCTTCTTTGACTACCCTTTCACTTATGAGGATGGAGTCCTCAAAATTATACCCTCCCCACGACATGAATGCGACCATTACGTTCTGGCCCAAAGCAAGCTCTCCAAGCTCTGATGCTGACCCATCGGCAATAATCTGACCCTTCTTTACGGTGTCTCCAATCTTTACCAGGGGTTTCTGGCTATAACAACTATTTTGATTTGATCTTTTAAACTTTACTAATTTGTAAATTTCCACATCACTATCGTCATTATTCGAACCTGCACCGGATCTGACGACCATACGAGAAGCGTCCACATCCTCCACTACACCATCACTTCTTGCGATAACTGAAAGACCTGAATCCCTTGCGACAACACTCTCGATACCGGTCCCCACCAAAGGTGCCTTGGCCTTTAAAAGGGGAACGGCCTGGCGCTGCATATTGGATCCCATCAATGCCCTGTTTGCATCATCGTGTTCCAAGAATGGGACTAGAGCGGCAGAAATGCTCACCAGTTGATCCGGAGAGACGTCCATATACACCACATCCTTGACCGGGACCTTTCCTGCCTCCCCTTCCACGCGCACCGCGGCCTCCTTTTTTATGAAATACCCCCTTTTGTCCAGCGGGGCATTGGCCTGGGCAATAGGATAATCCTTTTCATCAAGGGCCGACAGGTATTTTATGTCTTCAGTTGCCTTTCCTTTTTCCACATGTCTATAAGGTGTCTCAATAAAGCCGAAGTCATTGACCCTTGCATAGGTGCTCAGTGAGACAATCAAACCGATGTTTGGCCCCTCAGGAGTTTCAATGGGGCAAATCCTACCATAGTGGGTTGGATGGACATCACGAACCTCAAACCCCGCCCTTTCCCTCGTCAATCCTCCAGGCCCCAGGGCACTCAACCTTCGTTTGTGGGTAATCTCCGACAACGGATTAGTCTGGTCCATGAATTGAGAGAGTTGACTGGTACCGAAAAACTCCTTTACCACAGCGGAGACCGGCTTCGAATTGATTAAGTCATGGGGCATCAATGTTTCTACTTCCTGAAGGCTCATCCTTTCCTTGATAGCCCTTTCCATTCTTACAAGCCCTATCCTGTACTGATTTTCCAGTAGTTCGCCGACGGCCCTCACCCTTCGATTCCCAAGGTTGTCAATATCATCCACGATGGCCTCGGCACTCTTCAATCTAATCAGCTCTTTAACAGTATCTAAGATATCCTCCTTTCTTAGTGTGCGGTGTTCCAGAGGAATATCTGCATTAAGTCGGTAATTCAGTTTCAGCCGCCCTACCTTTGAAAGATCATATGTATTTAGATTAAAGAAGAGCTTTTTGAAAAAATTATTAGCGACTTCTTGCGTCGGGGGACTTGTAGGCCGCATCTTTCTGTAAATGTCAAGCACTGCCTCATCAGAAGAGGCTATCTTATCCAAAAGCATGGTATCCCTAATAGTAGTGCTTACACCCGGAGCATCCAAAACAAGGCATTCGATATTCGCAATCCCTTTTTTTTGCACCATTTCTAGTATTTCACGGGTAAGCACCTGATTTCCCTCAACCAACACCTCACCCGTTCCGGGATCCACCGTATCATCAACGGTTACTCGACCCTCAACATCTTCGATATGAACTGGGATAAGGGTAATACCCGCCGATTTAAGGGCCTTATGTAGCTTTTTGGTGTATTTCTCGCCCTTCTTTGCTAAGACCTCGCCAGACTGGGTATCAACAATATCTCTGCTTATCTTCTTCTGATATAAATTCTCTATCTTGGCCTCCCGCCAATATAACTTCTTTTCGATCCCAATAGTCTCAATCTCATAAAAATGATGTAGTATCTCCTTGGTCGAGTATCCTATGGCCTTTAGAATAATGGTAACTGGAAATTTCCTTCTTCTATCAATACGAACAAATAAAAGGTCTTTATGGTCAAATTCGAAATCAAGCCATGAACCTCTCAATGGTATGATTCGAGCGGAATAGAGAAGTTTGCCACTAGAATGTGTCCTCCCCTTATCATGGTCAAAGAAGACCCCGGGAGATCGATGGAGTTGGCTGACGACCACCCTTTCGGTTCCATTGACAATGAAGGTTCCTCGCTCGGTCATCATAGGTAAGGTGCCGGCATAAATCTCTTGTTCCTTGATATCGCGGATACTTCTCGTACCATCAGCAGTATCTGTGTCAAACACAACTAACCGCACGGTAAGCTTGAGAGGGGCCTCATAAGTCATCCCCTTATTAAGACAATCCTCCTCATCATATTTGACGTCTTCGAAGTTATATCTCACAAATTCTAAGGAGGAAGTGCCCGCAAAATCATGTATAGGGAAAACGCTATTAAATGACCCTTGAAGTCCCACATCCTCACGGTTCTCAGGGGGCACATCCTTTTGCAAAAAGCGTTCGTAGGAACGTTTTTGCATATCAATCAAATTGGGGATCCCCACAATCTTATCGATCTTCCCAAAATTTCTTCTCGCCCGTTTGCCGACACCATTTTTTCCTGACATGGTATCTCCTTGAATTATTGGTTTAGAGTTAATCCCTATTCAGGGCCCTACATGTCCGCAATAGGAAAAATCCTTTTGTCTCATTTCCTTCGCGACATACCCACTTAGGCCCTAGTTGGCACACTTACTTAATCTCAACAGTAGCACCTGCCTCCTCAAGCTGTCCCTTGATGCCCTCCGCCTCGTCTTTAGGCACTCCCTCTTTTATGGCCCCAGGAACTCCATCGACCACTGCCTTGGCCTCCTTAAGGCCCAAACCCGTGACAGAACGAACAACCTTAATCACCTGAATTTTCTTGTCCCCGATAGCAGACAGAATCACATCAAACTCTGTCTTTTCAACTGCCTCTTCTTTGGCCTCTGCCGAAGGGGCAGACGCTGCCATTGCAACAGGAGCCGCCGCAGTCACTCCAAATTTTTCCTCCAATTCCTTCACAAACTCTGATAGCTCAAGAACGGTCATGTTCGAAATAAATTCAATCACATCTTCCTTGCTTATTTTCGCTGCCATGTCTTCTTTCATCCTCCGTAATTTTCAAACCCACACTAAGGGGTCTATTGTTTTTCATGTTCAACGGCCTTCAATACATTCAGGAATTTCGTGATGACACCATTAAGCACAGACACCAGCGACACTGGAACGGCCTGCATAGCGGATAGGGTTTGAGCCAGAAGGACATCTCTTCCCGGCAAATCCGCGAGTCGCTTGATGCCGCCAAAATCCATCACTTTCCCAGATATTTGACCACTCTTAACTTCTAGCTGCTTAAATTCTTTCGCAAAATCTACCAAGACCTTTGCAGGTCCTACTACGTCCTCATAGGTGACGGCTATGGCCGAGGGACCTTGCATCTGTCCCTTCATTACTCCTGTTTCTGTATCCTCACTAGCAAGCTTGAGAAGTCTATTTTTCACAACCTGAAACTCCGTGTCTACCTTTTTGAGATCTCTTCTTAGCCGGTTTATACCTTCAACATTTAGACCACGGTACTCCACTATAAAGCTGCCTTGTGCCTTCTCAAGCCTACTTCGAAGGTCCGATATGAACTTTTCTTTTTCTTGCCTTTTCATCTTCACCTCCTCTCCTCTTAGACAATGTGCAACAGTTTAGCTGTTTGAAACTGAGTCATGCACCAATCAGTCTTTCAAGGGCCTAAACTGTTACGAAAATATTTTGTCAAAGGCAGAGGCGCAAAACACCAAAGCTAACTTCGGTCTCGGTAGGCATTTATTTTAAGCCCCTAAACACCATACTCTTGGTCGCAATGGCACCTACTGTCTTTGACCTAAAATATATCTGTCTTAATTAATTGCTGTCCAAAGTAAAGAATCCGGGTCCAGAGGGCCCGGCTTTGGCTTGCCCCCGCATGGGGTCAATGAGCACAAAACTATTGATACTTGAAACTCGAAACAAATAAATATCCCGAAGTTTGCGTGCGACATTGAGTTTCCAGTTTCAATCTTGGTCACTAACGACTTACTACTGGTTTAGGAGATCTTTGACATATGCTGGGTCGATCTTGATTCCTGGCCCCATGCTCGTGGAGATGGCTATACTTCTGAGATAGGTTCCCTTACTAGCAGGAGGTTTTAATCTTAATACGGTATCCATAAAAACAGCGATGTTTTCTGAAAGTTTCTCTACACCAAATGAAACCTTGCCCATTGGGGCATGCAGAATACCTGCCTTCTCTACCCTGAAATCAATCTTTCCGGCCTTAATCTCTTTCACAGCCTTGGCAACATCAAAGGTAACCGTGCCCAGTTTCGCATTCGGCATCATACCCCTGGGGCCAAGGACACGCCCAAGTTTTCCAACAGAGTTCATCATGTCCGGCGTAGCGATTGTCTTATCAAATTCGAGCCAGCCCTTTTGAATCTTCTCCACAAGATCATCAGAGCCTACATAATCTGCCCCTGCCTCAAGGGCCTCTTTCTCTTTTTCACCCTTAGCAAAAACTGCTACCCGGACTTCCTTTCCTACACCGTTTGGCAAAACCACACTACTCCTAACCATTTGATCGGCATGCCTAGGGTCAACACCCAACCTCACCGCCAGATCGACGCTCTCATCGAATTTCCCGTAAGCGCAATCTAATGCCAAACGCACGGCCTCTACAAAGCTGGACTTTTTAAGCCTATCGATCTTTTCTGCACTATTTCTATATTTTTTTCCTCTCCTAGACATATCTTTTTTTCCTCATGGCCTTACGGCGACTCGGTGATTGTGATACCCATGCTCCTGGCGGTACCCTCGATAATCTTAACGGCACCGTTTAAATCATATGCATTTAGATCCTCAAACTTTAGTTTTGCAATTTCCTCTACCTGCTTTTGCGTAACCTCTCCAACCTTTTCTCGGTTTGGTTCGCCAGAGCCCTTTGCTATTTTCGCAGCCTGCTTCAAAAGTACTGAGGCCGGAGGTGTCTTGGTAATAAAAGAAAAAGACCTGTCAGCATAAATCGTAATAACAACAGGAATGACCGTGCCCTGTTGATCCTGCGTTCTGGCATTAAATGTTTTGCAGAACTCCGCAATATTCACTCCGTATTGACCCAATGCAGGGCCAATTGGTGGCGATGGGTTTGCCTGCCCGCCCTTCGCCTGGAGTTTGACAGATCCAATCACTTTCTTTGCCATCACGAACCCCTTTTAAATCTTATTAACTTGGATGAAGTCCAGTTCCACCGGCGTGGAACGTCCAAATATGGCGATTAGCACCCTTAATTTCTCCTTGTCTGCTTTCACCTCATCCACAATGCCTTGAAAGTTACTGAACGGGCCATCGATTACCCTCACCTCATCCCCCTCTTCAAAACGGTATTTGGGCTTTGGCCTGCTCACACCGTCTTCCATCTGGTGAATAATCCGCTCCGCCTCTTTGTCAGAGATTGCAGTAGGCTTTTCTTCCCCTCCAACAAATCCTGTCACTTTGGCTGTATTTCTGACAGTGTGCCATGTTTCTTCATTTAAAAACATCTGGACCAAAATGTATCCCGGATAAAACTTCCTGGAAGAGGTCTTCTTCTGGCCCTTTCTAAGCTCAACCACTTGCTCTGTTGGAACTAGGACCTGGCCGAAGAGCTCTTCCTGTCCAAGTGTCTTCACGCGCTCCTCAAGATTTTGTTTTACTTTGTTCTCAAAACCTGAATAGGTATGAACAATATACCACTTAAAATCCACTCTAACACCTAAGTATTTTTAGACCCGAAAGATAATCAGACAATCGAGATTCCTGAACCTTATCCGATAACGTTCTTGATTATTTTTAAAAGACCAAAATCAACCAGGCCCAAGAAAAAGGCAACTATAAGGACCAGAATAATCACGACAGCCGTGGAAGCCAGCAATTCCTTCCTCGTGGGCCATTTGACCTTCTTGAGCTCTATTTTTGATTCTCTCAAAAACTGAGTGCCTTTGCTGATATATCCGAGAATAGAGCTGCCCTCTACTCCTTTTCTTTCACTCGGTTTTTTCTGAATATTCCTGACAGGACCCTGCTTGATCACCTTTTTCTCAGGGTGCTGTTCCTTGGAAGCCACAGCCTGTTTTTCACCAGAGACGTGATTTATTGGCTTCTGAGTCTTTCTTTTTTTTGATCTTCGATTCTGTTTTTTCATCTGGATTATATTTTCCGCAATTCAAAAAATGGCAGGCCAGGAGGGATTCGAACCCCCAACACCCGGATTTGGAGTCCGGTGCTCTAGCCGTTAGAGCTACTGGCCTGCATTACCTGTCTCTACTATCAATACGGTTTATTTCTAAATTAGTAATACTCGAGCGCTCTGAAAAAAGTATTCTAGCAAGGGGTGAGAGATGTTTTTGACAAGGAAAAAATGTCGCTCACGCCGGTAGTCTTTCAAACATCTAAAGTGTTACTAAATTTTTTATATTAACTTAACTGACGTGAACCCTACAATATCCGAAAACCTCATTACTTCGTCTCCTTATGAAGTGTATGGGTCCTACAAAAAGCACAATACTTTTTAAACGCCAATTTTTCCGGGGTCTTTCGTTTATTCTTTGTTGTTGTATAATTTCTATTCTTGCATTGCTCACATGCCAGCGTCACTATATCACGCATACCTGAAATATCTCCCTTCACTCCAAGATTTCACTAATAACGCCGGCACCAACAGTCCTTCCCCCTTCACGAATAGCAAACCTCAACTCCTTCTCCATCGCTATCGGCGTGATTAAATTAACTTCTATCGCCACATTGTCACCAGGCATCACCATCTCAACTCCCTCAGGTAACGTCACTACCCCAGTAACATCCGTAGTCCTAAAATAAAATTGAGGCCGATAACCATTAAAAAACGGCGTGTGTCGGCCTCCCTCTTCCTTCGTCAATATGTATGCCTCAGCCTTGAACTTCGTGTGCGGCGTTATCGTACCAGGCTTCGCTACCACTTGACCACGCTCAACTTCATCTCGCTTGGTGCCCCTCAATAATACACCAATGTTGTCTCCAGCTTGACCTTGATCTAAAATCTTTCGGAACATCTCAACACCAGTACATACCGTCTTCAACGTATCACTTATCCCAACTATCTCTACTTCATCCCCTACCTTGACCAGCCCTCGCTCAACCCTGCCCGTAACAACCGTCCCTCGACCGGATATGCTAAATACATCCTCTATCGGCATCAGAAACGGCTTGTCAGTGTCTCGAATAGGCTCAGGTATAAAATCGTCAATCGCTTCCATTAACTCAAATATCGCCTTAACATCATCAGAATTAGAATCATCACTCTCCAGCGCCTTCAACGCACTTCCTCGGATAATCGGTATGTCATCTCCAGGAAATTCATACTTCGTCAATAATTCCCTCAATTCTAACTCAACTAGCTCTATCAGCTCTTCATCATCTACCATGTCACACTTGTTCAGAAATACCACTATGCTCGGTACCCCCACCTGACGCGCTAATAATATGTGCTCCCGAGTCTGCGGCATCGGACCATCATCAGCTCCCACTACCAATATCGCTCCGTCCATCTGCGCAGCTCCAGTTATCATGTTCTTGATATAATCCGCATGACCCGGACAGTCTACATGCGCATAGTGCCTCTTCTCAGTCTCATACTCCACATGCGCAGTCGCTATCGTTATCCCTCGCGCTTTCTCCTCAGGCGCCTTGTCTATCTCATCAAATGGAACAAAATCCGCCATCCCCCTCTTCTCTAAATGCTTCGTTATCGCCGCAGTTAAAGTCGTCTTTCCATGATCTATGTGCCCTATCGTCCCAACATTTATGTGCGGCTTCGTCCTCTCAAATTTCTTCTTAGACATCTCTTAACCTCCTGTGGTATCGCAACCGGCAAATAGCGACCATGCCCTGCTGTGCGCTGTTTCAGTTTTTTCAGTGGCGCCCCACGGGCAAGCCCGTGGCACCACTTAGTTTCGCAGATTCACTTCGCGAACGACGGGACTTAGTGGCACGACATCCCGACTTTAATCCCGACCGCGAAAAGTAGGGACTAAAGCCATGGTCTTCTGCGGACGGGGTAAAATGGAGCCCACGACCGGGATCGAACCGGTGAACCTCATCCTTACCAAGGATGCGCTCTACCAACTGAGCTACGTGGGCCGACCACACCTAAAAACCCGTTTTGGAATCGATGTCCACACTTCGCACACTGGCACACTACATAACGCCACCCCTGGAGTAGGCAAAATGGATTGGAGCGGGAAACGGGATTCGAACCCGCGACCCTCAGCTTGGAAGGCTGACGCTCTAGCCAACTGAGCTATTCCCGCCTCTGACCTTTTAAGTCACCAATCCTTCCAGGTTTTTTCGCGTTCGGGCCCTATTCTTGCATATTCAAAGCATAAGGCATTAATATAGTATGACAAATCGCCTGCTGGTGGAGAGGGGAGGATTCGAACCTCCGAAGGCTGAGCCGGCAGATTTACAGTCTGCTCCCTTTGGCCACTCGGGAACCTCTCCACTAGAAGTTCATTAAAGAGACAGATTGTCTATGGTAACCCTTCTGGTAGCGCCCACTTGGAGCCAGCGAAGGGAATCGAACCCCCGACCCACTGATTACAAATCAGTTGCTCTGCCATCTGAGCTACGCTGGCATTTTTCAGAAAAAATGCAAAACTTTTTAATAATCTTTTAAAATTGAAATTTCAATGCTGAAATTAGCTAGAAAATCAGCACTAGCAGGGAATTATGGATTAAATCTCAATAAAGCGCTTGTTTTCGTCTATTATCTTCTAATAGTTTATATTACAATTTTTTATTTAAAGCCATTTTATACAAAAAAATCGAAACTGCAATCCCTTTCAGAGTTCAAGGGCAACTTATAATTCTTGCTTTTTTTAACAGACATCTCTGAAAACGACTGACGTATGTGGAATTTTTGTAGTTTTTCAAAAACCTAAAGTGTTACCTCTGTAACTGCCTAGCCATTTAGTTAGAAGGTTGAAGTGTTTGCCGCGCACGGCACCGGCAACTGATCACGCATGGTCCCTATTAGCCTTCCACCTTCAGTCTATCCACCTGAGTAGCTACTTATTTTTAATCTTCTATACAGTGTTCGAGGTCGGGTAATAAAATGATTATCGTAATCACTGGGAGCATAAATACCAAATGCCTTAGCCTCAATCCCTATTTTTTTCAATTTTTCATATTTTGTTAAATTAAATGCTTGAACTGGGCAGGACTATGTGGTATCAGACACCCAAGCGAAAATTATCAAAATTGTGCTCAAATCCCACAACAAAAGTTTAAGGAGGTAAGGATATGGCAGCATTAGGTGGAGGATTGGTTGCACTTGTATTGGGAATTATCGGTATCATCGCCTGGTGGGGATATTTCATAAAAATCTTAATGGGCACACTTCCCGTTATGTTAATCCTGGGAGGGGCATTGGCCGCTTATTTGGGGTTTGAAGAGCTTAAAGATAAAGGCGCAACAGACACCTTTGACGAGACTCCGGGTGATCTTAAACAAGAAGTCCAGAGCCTGAAGGATGAGATCAAAGAATTAAAGGATGAGAAAAAAAACGGCGACTAAGATCTGTCAGGCTTCCAACTTCGTCTCCGGTTTCGAGGAATATTCGAGCCCGGAGGCGAATGACGTCTACAGCCCACCCACAATTTCTAACGCATTAAAAAAATAGTTGATTTCAAATTGTGCGTTGTCCTGCGAATCCGACCCATGGACGACGTTTTTTTCTATATCGGTAGCGAATCGCCGCCTGATGGTCCCTTCTTCGGCCTCTCTATAATTTGTCGCGCCCATAATCTTCCTGTATCTACTGATCACATCTTCTCCCTCCAGCACTAAAACAATACTTGGTCCTGACGACATGAAATCAGTGACATCCTCAAAAAAAGGCTTTCCTTCATGAACCTTATAAAATCCCTTTGCCTGTTCCTTTGTCATCATTATCATTTTCATGGCCACGATTTGGAAGTCCTCATCCTCAAGCACCTTCAAAACAGATCCGATCAAATTTCTTGAGACCCCATCAGGCTTTATGATTGCCAAAGTTCTTTCCCTCATAATCTAATTATCCTCCAAAGGTTCAATTTTGATTTTTTCCCACTATCGTTACAAACAGGAAGGGAACCAGTTACTTACTAAAATGGATAATCCAAAGATTGTCTTCTTTGATGCGATTACCATAATTTCATTGACCACAAGCTTTTTCAGTTGTTATAGAACAGGCTAATAAAAGATAAAAAACTACATTAAGTCAAGGGATTTGAAAAAACTGATGCCTGCCCGTGGGCTCAACCTGCGTGAGTATAACCCAAAAAATTCGAAATGACAGATATTAGGGGTAGCAAGGACAGACACCATATTTGGAGATCCTGGAAGGGAGATGCCTAATGAGCAAACAAAACCACCTTCACAAGGGAAAAGGACAAACGAGGATGGACGCGGACCATGTCTTCCAATTCAATTGTTCACCAGGTGTACCGTGCTTCACTCAGTGCTGCAAAGACGTTACCATTGCCCTTACACCTTACGATATATTGAGGCTGAAAAATGCCCTCAGGATTCCTTCCGATGAATTCCTTGATAGCTACACCATTACTCTTTCAAAAAAAAATCGCCTTATCCCCATGCTTATCCTAAAAATGAACGAGAGCGATAAAAAATGCCCTTTCGTTTCCAGGGATGGCTGTTCTGTTTACGCAGATCGGCCGTGGCCTTGCCGGATGTTTCCTTTGGATATGAATGATGACGGTACCTTTTACTTGATAACTGATGTCTCCCGATGCCAAGGCCTAAACCAGAATCAGAGGCACCGAATCTCCGACTGGATGGTGGAACAGGGAATTCCAATCTATGATCAGATGAACACCCTTTTTTCTCAAATAACTACCCCTCTCCGTGCACAAGATTTTGATATTGATAACCCCAAGGTCCACCAGATGACGTTTATGGCCTTATATAACCTTGATAAATTTAGAGAATTTATTCTCAAAAGCACATTTCTGGAACGATTTAATATAGATCAAACAAATCTTGAGAAAATAAAGAGAAGCGATGTTGAATTATTACAATTTGCTTTTGATTGGATTAAATTTGGCATATTTGGCCAAAAAACTTTTCAGGTTAAGCAGGTTGTAACTTCTCAATAAATAATGAATGGTCCCAAGGAAAATGACATTTTCAGGCCCTTCGAGGGAGAAACATTCCATTTTAATTGTTACAAAGAAATAGAATGTTTCACGAGGTGCTGTGCCCGTCTCCGCTTAATCCTGACTCCCTACGATATCCTCCGGATAAAAAATCGGCTGTGTATTTCTTCTAACGATTTTTTGGAAAAATATACTGATACTATCATTGAAGGTCGCACCCGATTTCCCATGGTAAGGCTCAAGATGCTAGGCAGTGAAAAACAGGTGTGTCCTTTTGTAACCAGGTACGGATGTGAGATCTATGAAGACCGCCCAGGGGCCTGCCGACTTTATCCTTTGGGCCGCGCCTCCACCATGGTGGCTGGCGAGAAAGCCGCTAGAGAGAAGTACTTCATCGTTAATGAATCCCATTGTTTGGGCCTTCGGGAAGAGAAAAATTGGAGCTTAGAGAGCTGGCTCAATAATGAAGGGGTAAATGAGTACAAGAGAATGAATGATCAATGGCTGGGAATCATTACCTCTCCAAGAAGCCTGGGATCCGATAACGACACCACCAGAAAACTGCAAATGTTCTTCATGGCCTCTTACAACCTGGATAAGTTCAGAAAATTTCTCTTTGAAAGCAACTTTTTTGATCGTTTCGAGGTGGTACCAAATCTGAAGGAAAAAATGACAAAAGATGAAGTAGTGTTGATGAGATTTTCATTCGAATGGTTGAAATTCAGCCTCTTTGGCGAAAAAACCCTTAAACCAAAATCAAATGTGATAGCTCAATAAAAAGGGGCAGAAGGGTTTTAAACCAGCTCGGGAGGCTCGGAGCGGAAGGAAAGTCCTTCTGCCGTTCCCCTAATTATTGAGTTATTACGATCAAATCCTTGCGTAATAGTTTAGCAAATGACCCCTACTCTGAGGCTCGAATGGTGATATTGTTTTTCTTCGTTCCCTCCGGGGTGTAAATCCCATGTGCCGATGACTGGCTTCACTGGGTGGTCACCCCCTCTCTAGAGCCTATGTATCCAGGCCGTTCACATATAAGCGCATCAATTTCTGCACTCCTCTCGGCCAGGAACTTCAAAATCTGATCCGATTTTGACTTCAGTGCAGGCCTATTCTCGCCTTCTATCTCTCCGTTCTTAATGAGCATGCCATTCTCATAAAGATAAAAAATGATAGTGTCATCAGCATCGAGGGTTACACCGAATTCCTTTCGAAGGTAATCTAGCCAGTACCCGAATTCATGGGAATGCTCTAAGTGCTCAACTGGAATTTCCAGATCAAAGCTCAGTGGTTTTGCCATACCTGGTATTAATTTGGAACCGCCGAGATAATTGAGGGCATGGGCAAGCTGGTGTACCAGGGTACCATCTTCAATTTTTTGAGATATGGCCACATAAATGTTATCCGGGTCCGTCTTTTGTGTCTTCAATATATTTACCACGACCGCTCCGGACCCCCCTTCTCGTTCCAGGGCCTGCCCCTGCCCGAATAAGTTCAGATCACCATACTTTTTCAAATCGATAAATTTAATTCCAATCTCACTCCCTGTTAATTCCTTAATGTCAAGGGAATCAACCATCTCCTTGGACCGGCCATATTGCACACAGGGTAGATTTGTAATTTTCGCACTTATTTCGGGTAAAATTTCTTCCGTCTCATCTAAGAGGAGTTCCCCTTCCCTTCCAAGATGACATCTCTTGAACTTTTTGCCGCTGCCACAGGGGCACTCGTCATTTCTTCCTATCTTTTTCATCACTTCCTTATCTCTTCATATGGAGCCCACGCTATTGGCCAGGCCCAAAATTTCACTCCTGGTCGTCAATAATCCTATCCTTATGTGCCTCATAGGACCAGCATGGCAGTGGCCCTCCAGCCCCTGTTTCAGGGCTATACCTGAACCTGTAAGAGGCCTTCACATTTTGTGTCTTCATCATATGATCCCATCCGCGTACAAAGTAGGGGCACCCGTCATTGAAACAAACCCACTGAAAGGCCGTTTCCCAAGTGGAATTAGCCGGGGGCGCCCACTTTTTCGTCTTCTCCCCGCAATGGGGGCACCTGGGTATTTCCTGGTCCATTTTTCTCTCCATCATGCAGTCAAAAAAATATTCCGGGAACCAATAAAAAAACCAAACCCCATAAAATCCACATTAAGGAATTTGGTTCTGTTTTGTAAAGGGCAATCCACTTTCTAGCCAATTGCCGCCTTCAAGACACCTTCAGGTGGAATAATGTTATAATTCAAGGCCGCATCTCTCTTTAAATCCAACCCAAAAGCCACCGCCATCAACTGGGTGAGATAGACGATAGGGATATTAAAATCGGTTTCGTACTTCTGATTTATCCTACCCTGGTACATCTCTAAATTCATGGCACACATTGGGCAAACGGTAGAGACCAGTTGGGCCCCATGAACAACGGCATCCCCCAGAATGTCTTTAACCAGCTCCAGACAATACCCCATCTCAGGAAGGAATATTCCTGACCCACAACACTTGATCTTCTTCGGAAAAGGCACCGCCTCCGCATCTAAGGCCTCAAGAAGACGATCCTGCACCACAGGCCTTTCCATGCTATCGTATTCCCCATAAGGGCGTACCGATTGGCAACCTACATATCCAGCAACTCTTAAGCCATTTAACGGCTTAGTAACCTTCTCTCTTATCCTTTTGGGACCAATATCATTATACAGGACATCCATTATATGGCGAACCTTGATAGTTCCCTTATAACTCAAGCCTCCCTCTGCCAGGACCTCATTTACCTGTCTTGCCAGTCCTTCATCCTCCTGGATCTCATGGTTAACTTTGATCATCTGGATATAGCAGGAACTGCAAGGGGCAACGATGTCATAACCCCCCTTTGCCTCTGCCAAAGCAAGGTTACGAGCATTCAACACCTTTATTGAAAGATCATTGGCACCTACGTAGGAGACGCTAGCCCCACAACAATTCCAATCCACTATCTCCTCAAACTCGATACCCAATGCCTCGCATGCGGGCTTGAGCGAAACGAGAAAGTTGGACCCGCTCCCCTCTAAGCTACACCCCCAATAAAGGTAGTATTTCATAAAGAAACACCGCCTTTTCCCATCTTTGCCGCCTTGTCAAGCATCTTCCTAAGCGAATTGATACCCTTGATCTTTCTTTCAGGCAAAAGCTTCATCCTCCTGTGAAGGACCAAAGAAATCCCAAGATCAGCCATTTCAAGGCTGTTTCTTATTCCCGCAACAAAACCATCCTCAAAAAAATATCGTCTGGAAAGATCCTTCTCATCTATGCGGCCGATCTTATAAATTTGGTTCCAGAACTCTCTACCAAAGGCAGCAGTTGCCTTCCTGGGAACAAAGCCCTGTTTCAAGGCATAATGGGCGAGCCCGTGCATGACATCAATCACCGGAATGCCCCTGGGGCATCTTACCTTGCACGTATAGCAAGAGGTGCATAGCAGAATGGCTCGACTGCTCAGAACTTCCTCTCTTTTGCCGGCCCGGATCATAGCGAAAATCTTGCGAGGGGAATAGTCCATATGAAAAGCCAGGGGACATGATGCAGAGCACACACCACACTGCATACACATCTTGATTTCTTCCCCGTAATCCACATTCTGGAAGACCTCTTGTGCAAAAGAGGTATCATAGCTTGGCTTCTCTGACATAAAAGATCCTTGACCTGGCGACTTTAGCCGTTACAACCCCCTCACACTACCAACCTTTATAGGGATTGGGACCCACTGTATCTATTGTCTCCATAAATTCACCTATGATCTTTGGAATCTTGTCATAATCCGTTATCCCAACTTCCACAAACTTGACACGATCAGATTCCAACGCCAGCCGATCTAAGGTCTCGGAGACCTTGCTCAGCCTCGTTTCGGCCAATTCACTTCCCTTTATAAAGTGACACTGGTAATCATCGCCATGTCGGCAACCAAATAGAAGCAGACCATCAATTCCCCTGGAGAGCGCATCTGCCACCCAGACCAGGTTTATAGACCCAAGGCACCGGACAGGGATAAACCTGACATATGGGCTCCACTTCATCCTCTTGATTCCAGCCATATCGAGGGCTGGGTAGGCGTCGTTTTCACAGATGAGGGCTATTACTCTGGGTTTCTCCTCGTCTTCTTCAGGGACCTCGACTGCCTTAATTATATTTCCGATCATGCCAACGGAGTAATTCTTGAAGGATATGATCCTTTCGGGACACGCACCCATGCATACGCCACATCGACGGCATCGTGTGGGATTGGGTAGGGGATTGGCCTTCTCGTCTTCATTAAATGCGCCGAAAGGACATTCTTCAGTACATCTCTTACATTGGGTGCATCTTTGCATATTGATTTCAGGATAAGATGTGTCCCAGGCCCTTGGGTGAACGGCAATACCCTGGGCCGTCGCCTCGGCGCACTGTATGGCCTTCATTGCGGCACCAGTCGCATCATCCATGGCCCTAGCAGTCTCCATAGGCCTTCTCACACATCCGGCCGTATAAATGCCTGTTCTCCTCGTTTCATAGGGAAAACAAATGAAATGGGAATCCGGAAATCCGTATTTCAGTGTCGGGACCTCAGGGCCCTGGCGATATTCCAGATTCAGGGTCCTATTGGCAAAGAAGCCAGAGTCCGGCAAGACCTCGATCATCCCGTCCTCATCGACCCCTTCAGTACCCTCCGGGGCTTTAATCTTGGGAGTCACATCCGGTTTGGTCGCGGGAACCATACCCACGGCAAGGACTACAAGATCCAGCTCCTCTACCTTGATCTTTTCGCCCAAAAGCTCATCTTCCGCCTCCACATAGAGTTTTCCACCTGCCTCGCCTACGTCCAAGGCACTGCCCCTAATGAAGATGTTGCCGTCGTTTTGGGCCTTGCGATAAAAATCTTCAGCCTGACCCACCGTGCGCATATCCTTATATAGGATATAATTCACCGCCTCTGGATCTTGTTCCTTCACATAGGTAGCCTGCTTAAGAGAGACCAGACAGCAAACCGAAGAACAGTAAGGCAAGTGCTCTGGGTCTCTCGATCCGGCACACTGTACAAAAAGTACGTTCTTGACCTCTTTGCCATCAGAGGGACGGGTGATCTTCCCGGCCGCTGCCATCTCTTCCATTTCTACATTAGTGATAACGTCCTTGAATTTTCCATACCCAAGATGACCCAATTTGTTTGCATCATAGGGGACCCATCCGGTAGCCTGAACAATGGCACCCACCCGCTCGCTACTGACGTCTCCATTGGACTTGATTTCTACGGAAAACAGCCCAGGGGCACCGCTCACCTTCTCAATAGTGGAACCGGTATACACCTTGACTTTGGAATTGTCTTCAACCGATTGAATCAATTCTTCTAAACCGGTATCACTGAGTTCTTTATAGGGTAAGGTCACCCGTTTTTTCATTTTACCGACAAACCCGCCCAGCTTATCTTCCTTCTCCACAAGGATGGCCTGGTACCCGGCCTTGGCGGTTTCTATGGCAGCGGTCAGTCCCGCAACGCCACCGCCCACTA
>Ga0307425_1000813_pt1 | contig 19329 bp, 16 predicted proteins | sample SalMarWE160330MG_FD_202152 | JGI IMG/M metagenome (GOLD analysis project Ga0307425, IMG submission 202152) | Salt marsh sediment microbial communities from the Plum Island Ecosystem LTER, Massachusetts, United States - WE1603-30 | ecosystem: Environmental > Aquatic > Marine > Intertidal zone >...
CGATCCTGACTACCTGCAAAAGATAGCAGAGAACGTCGGGCGGCTCAAGCAGGAAGGCCTGATCCGCTGGGCGAACGCGGACACCTTTTCCGGCAAAGAGACCTATCTGCGGCAGATTGCGCAGGACTGCTTCGATGGCATCTATATCAACCTGAATTTCGCCGACCACTATGGTGAGCGCGAGGTTCTGCCCGCAGCGCACGAGCGGGGTATGGCCGTCTTTGCCCGGGAAGCGTTCATGAAGGGGGCGCTGTTCCGTATGGGCGCAGAAGCGGGCATGACCGACCGCGACCGCCTGGCACGCGTTGCCCTCAAGTGGTTGTTAGCGCACGAGGAGGTCACGGTCATCGTGGTCGGCGCGGACGTTTCGGCGCAACTGGCGAACAGCGTCTCGGTGCTGGACGGCCCCGCTATCGGCGAGGAGAATGAGGCGCTCTTGAGCAGGCTGCGAGGCACCACTGCCTACCAAGAATACGAGCGGCGCAAGCGCATACAGTTCGGGTACGACTAGGGCGGCAAGGTACCGGCGGGCATAAGAAGGAGATCGAGAATGAGGGTCTTGATCGTGGGTGGTACCGGGTTGATCAGCACGGCGATCACGCGCCAGCTCGTTGCCCGGGGCGATGAGATCGTGCTCTATAACCGGGGGCAGCACGAGGCAGAGATCCCGGCGGTGCAGCGCATCGTGGGCGACCGGAACGACTATGTCGCGTTCGAGGCGCAGGTGGCCGAGATTGGGCCGCTGGACGCGGCGATCGACATGGTTTGCTTCCGGCCGGAACAGGCAGAGAGCGCGATCCGTGCCTTTCGGGGGCGGACGGCGCAGTACGTGTTCTGCAGCACGGTCGACGTATATACCAAGCCGGCGCCACGCTACCCGGTTCGAGAGGACGCGCCGCGCGAACCGTCGCCGACGTTCCCCTATGCTTTCGACAAGGCACGCTGCGAGCGGCTGCTCGAAGCGGCGCACGCGCGCGGGGAGCTGACGGTGACGCGGATCCGTCCCGCCTGGACCTATGGCGAGGGCGGCACCGTGCTGCACACCTTTGGCTGGGGCACCTACTATCTCGATCGCCTGCGCCGTGGAAAGCCGATCATCGTGCACGGCGACGGCACCTCGTTCTGGGTGGGTTGCCATCGAGATGATGTGGCGCGCGCGTTTGTCGGTGCGCTGGGCAATGCAGCGGCCTATGGCAAGGCCTACCACGTCACAGGCGAAGAGTGGCTGACCTGGAACACCTACCACCAGATCGTGGCACAGGCACTGAACGCGCCTGCGCCCCAGTTGGTACACATCCCAACGGATCTGTTGGGGCGCGTCGCGCCGCGTGCAGCAGAGTGGTGCGTCGAGAACTTTTCCTACAACAACATCTTTGACAATACGGCTGCGCGCACGGACCTGGGCTTTGCCTACACCATTCCCTTTGCCACGGGCGTGCAGCGCGTCATCGAGTGGCTCGCCGCGCACAGGGGCTTGCAGGATAGCGAAGGGCACGTTTTCTACGACCGGATTGTCGAGTCCTGGGAGACCCTGGGCGCTGACATGGCAGAGCAGGAACTCGACATCCCCGGCTAGGGAGGTCACTAGGTCCGGCGCACCCGACCGGCCCGCTGCGCTCGACACTCGAGCTCGTTTGCGGGACTGCCTGATTCATTATATGATTGGTCACCACGGTCTTCTATCGAGTGTACGAGCGGAGGAAAAACATGTGTCGTGTTGTCGTTACCGGTGTTGGGGCAGTCACGCCCGCCGGCAACAATGTCCCTGATACCTGGGACGCAGTTCTCTCGGGTCGCAGCGGCATCGGCCGCATTACGCACTTTGATGCTTCGGAGCTGCAAACCCAGATCGCTGCAGAAGTGAAGGATTTCACCCCCGAACCCTATCTCAGCAGCAAGGAAGCACGGCGGATGGACCCGATCGTGCACTATGCCGCGTCCGCTGCAGGACAGGCGATCGAGGATGCAGGGCTGGACGACTGGCCGGCATTGGACCGCAGTCGCGTCGCCGTGTTGATCGGCGCTTCTATCGGTGGCATGAAGACCATGGTCGATAGCCACAGTGAGCTATTGGCCAAGGGCCCCAGGAGTATCAGCCCGTTTTTCATCCCCTCCATCCTGGCCAGCATGCCGGGCGCGGTGGTCGCCCTCAAGTACAAGTTCACGGGCCCGAACTTTTGCGTGACTGCTGCATGTGCGACCGGCAACCATTCGATCGGGGAGGGAACGACGATGATCCGTAGGGGCGGTGCCGACGTCGCGATCTGCGGCGGTGCAGAGGCGTGCATCGTGGCCCTTAGTATCGGTGGTTTCGATGCCATGCGCGCGCTGTCGTCAGAGAACGACGACCCGGCTCGTGCTTGCCGCCCCTTTGACAAGACGCGTGGCGGCTTTGTCATGGGAGAGGGCGCTGGCGTCCTGGTCCTGGAAAGCCTGGAGCACGCCCAGCGGCGTGCGGCGCCCATCTATGCCGAGGTGGTTGGGTACGGCGCGACGGCGGATGCCTATCACATCGCGGCCCCCGATCCCGACGGTGCTGGCGCGTTTGCGGCGATGCGCCTCGGGATAGAGAGCGCGGGCGTTGCACCGGACCAGATCGACTATATCAACGCGCACGGCACCGGTACGCCGCTGAACGACTCGATCGAGACCCAGGCGATCAAGCGTGTCCTCGGCGATGCTGCTTACCGCACGCCCGTTAGCTCGACCAAGCCGATCACCGGGCACATGCTGGGGGCTGCGGGGGCCGTGGAGGCGATTGTGACTTTGATGGCGATGCGGGACGGCGTGTTGCCGCCGACGATCAACCTCACCACCCCGGACCCAGAGTGTGACCTGGACTATGTGCCACTCGTGCCGCGCACTGCAGACGTCCACGTGACTATGTCGAACTCGTTTGGGTTTGGCGGGCACAATGCGACGATCCTGCTCAAGCGGTTCGAACCCTAGCAGGCTACTGCAAGCCGGACAACCGAGGTCGGGCACAACGCGGATCGGACGGATGAACGTCACCCCCAGGAGGGACAAGATGGCAGGACAGAGACGTGAGATCCCGAGCCGTACCGTTGGGGAATGGACTGTGCGCTGCGAGCAGGCATACGATAATCCCTTTGCCGATGTCAAGGTCGATGCGACCTTTGTGGCCCCGGACAGTCGCACGCATGTCATGCCCGCCTTCTATGATGGCGACGACACGTGGCGGGTTCGCTTCCGGCCCGATCAGCCTGGGGCGTGGACGTACCGGATCGCCTCGTGGCCCCTGAATGAGGCCCTGGCGCAGGAGGGGCGCTTTGAGGTGATGCCGCGCACGGCGCGTGGTACGCTCAGAGCGACGCCGGGGCAGGGGTGGGGCTTTGCCTACGAATCGAGTGAGCCCGCCTTTCTGCTCGGCGACACGGTATACAATCTCTTTGGTATGGCGCACTGCGGCGGCAACGTGGACGGTTATCTCGATCGGCGCGCCGGGCAGGGGTTCAACGTCCTTCGCGCCCGCCTGCCGGTCAGCCCCTTTCACCCGCCGGACGGATACAGCACCTGGCAGAACAGGCGAACCTGGCCCTGGGGCGGCAGCGAGCAGTCGCCGCGGTTCGACCGCTTCAACCTCGACTATTTTCGCACGGTGGATCAGGTCGTGGCAAAGGCAGAGGATCTCGGCGTCGGCTTTGAGATGATTATGGAGGCGTGGGGGTTCGAGTTTCCGTTCAACAACCGCAGCGTGTTCGTGCCCGAGTGGGAAGAGCTATGGCTGCGCTACCTCGTTGCGCGATATGACGCCTACAACAGCGTGTACTTTTGGACTTTACAGAACGAGTACGAGTATTACCCCAACGGAGATTGGCGCCACAATCCGGTTGCCGATCGATGGGCCATGCGCGTAGGCCGCTGGGTCAAGCAGTTGGGGCCGCACGGGCACGTCATCTCGGTGCACAATGGCCCGAACCTGCCTTCTTTCGCGAAGCGGTTCGCCGCCGATCCTGGAGCGATAGACGCGGTGATGTTCCAGGAGTGGGGGACGCGCGGTAGGGAGGATGGCTGGCTGGCCAGCGGGATCGAGGAAGAGATCGAGGGCAGCTTTGCCGGGTGGGAGGGGTCGGCCGTTTTTGCCGAGTATGGTTACGAGCGCAACCCCAATCTGCCGATCACGTTCCCACCGTTCGAGTACTGTGATGGCAACCACACCCGGCGCGGCGCGTGGCGCGGTGCGTTTTGCGCTATGGGCGTGATCAACGGCTTTGAAAACACCTGGGGACCGGTGATGAACCTCGAACAGGACCAGGAGGGGGTGCGCTACCTGCAGAACGTGGGCAAGTTCTTTACCCAGGTAGTGCCCTTTGTGCAGCTCGAGGTCGCGCACGAGTTGGTGCTGCCGGGCGCCCACGGGCGAGGGCGCAGGCCGCTGGCGCTGGCGAGCGAAGGCCGGGATCTGGTCGCAGTGTACTATCCGGCCGGAGGTTGCGCGGCGCTCGACGTGCCTGCGGCACGCGAGTACGCCGGCCAGTGGTGGTACGATCCCCGCAGCGGCGAGTTGAGCGACGCGGCAGCCAGCCGCGTCGCAGGCGACGACCGGCTTGCCTACCAGGCCCCACCGGGAAAGGATGAGGCGGGATGGCCACTGGATTGGGTCCTGGTGTTGTTTGCCAGCTAGCAGCGCTGCGCCGCGGCGTGTCACGTCACGCTTTGACCGCGCGGCATCGACGGGAAGAGGAGGAAGGCCATGTTCCTGGCCCTGAACACGTTCGTCTACGAGGTGGCAGGTGTGCCGATCGAGCAAGCGCTGCGCAGCGCGAGCACGTTCGGGTTCCGCTACGTCGAGTACGCAGCCTATCACTCGGGTGATCCGACCCACATGAGCGGCGAACAGCGCAGGGCGATCGCCGGGCAGTTCCGCGATCGTGGCTTACAGTGTTCGCAATTGCTGTTGGCCAACACCGAGCACATTGCCTCGGCCGACCTCTCCAGGCGCCAGGCCACGCTGGACTATATGAAGGCTTGTGCCGACTTTCAGCTCGAGCTCGGCGGAAGACAGGTGTTGGTCTGCTGGGGCTGCGGCGTGCACGAGGCTGGCATGATGCCGGAGCAGGCGTGGCTCAACACGGTTTCTTCCATCCGCACCTACGCCGAGTGGTGTCTAGATAAGGGCGTGTTGGTCGATCTCGAGCTCGATCCGCACGTCTACTTTGTCGTGAACAACACGGTCAGGATGGCGCAGGTGATCGAGGATGTCGGCATGCCAAACGTGTTTGCCAACGTCGATATCGGCCACCTGTGCATCACTCGCGAGGCGCCACACCGCCTGGAGAAGCTGCGCGACCGGATGCTCCACGTGCATCTCAGCGAGACGGACACGTACGAGCACACGAACAGCATCCTGGGCACGGGCAAGGCCGATTTCCGTGCGTACGTGGACAAGGTGGTCGCGCTGGGCATCGAGGACAACTGCGAGCGGCACGGCGAGGAGTGCGTGGCGGGAATCGAGATGGGAGAGCCGGGAGGACACGTCGATGACGCAGATCGCTGGGTACGCGAGAGTCTGGCCTACATGCAGCGGGTCCTTCCGGATGTGACGCGCTGAGGCGAGCGCGCGGCCTGGTACGAATGAGCCGGCGGCGCGATCGGGTCAAGTGTAGAGAGGAGTGGACGAGATGAGGATGATGGGCAAGAAGCCGACCTTTGGTCTCATCGTTGGCACGCGCGGCTTTTTCAACGCCGAGCTCGCCGTCGGTGTGCGTGCGACACTGCTGCAGGTCCTGGAAAAGGAGGGCTATGGCTACGTGATCCCTCCTGAGGATGCGACGCCCGCCGGCGCGATCGAGACGCGCGACCACGCCAAGATGGCGGCAGCACTGTTCAGGGAGCACGCCGACGAGATCGACGGCGTGATCGTCGTGCTGCCCAATTTCGGCGACGAGCTGGGCGTCGTCGAGACGCTCGACATGGCGGGACTGAACGTACCGGTGCTGGTCCAGGCCTGCGACGACGAACTGGAAAAGCTCTCGGTCATGGAGCGGCGAGACGCGTTCTGCGGCAAGTTCTCCGTGTGCAACAACCTCTACCAGTACGGGATCCCGTTCACCAACACGAGCTATCACACCTACCCGATCGACAGCCCGACCTTCCGCGAGGACGTCGAGCGCTTTTCGCGGGTCTGTCGCGTCGTGAACGGGCTTCGGCAGGCGCGCATCGGGGCGATCGGCGCGCGCCCGGCAGCGTTCCAGACGGTGCGCTACAGCGAGAAACTGCTGCAGGCGGCGGGGATCACCGTGGTGCCGGTGGACCTCTCCGAGATCATCTTTCGCGCGCGGTCGCTGCGGGACGACGACCCGGCAGTGAGAGCCAAGCTGGAGCAGGTGCAAGATTATGGCACCATCCCCGACGCGATCCCGCAGGCCAATGTGTTGCGCCAAGCCAAGCTGTCGCTGACCATCGAGCGCTGGATGGACGAGAACGAGTGTGATGCCAGCGCCGTCGAGTGCTGGGACTCGATCCAGCGGAACTATGGCTGCGCGACCTGCCTCTCCATGGCGATGATGGGCGATCGGCTCCTCCCCAGTGCGTGCGAGGTCGACGTCGCGGGTGCGGTGTCGATGTACGCGCTGCTGCTGGCTTCGGGCAACCCGCCGGCGTTCCAGGACTGGAACAACAACTATGGGGACGATCGGGATATGTGCATCAACACGCACTGCTCGAACTGGCCCAAGCGCTTCATGGGGCGTGAGGTCGAGGTGTCGAACCTGGACGTGCTTGGGAATACCTTGGGACCTGAGAATTGCTTTGGCGCGATCAAGGGCCAGGCCGCAGCGGGACCGATCACCTTCTTCCGCGTCTCGACCGACGACACGTGGGGCTCGATCAAGGCCTACCTGGGCGAGGGCGAGATGACGGACGATCCGGTGGGGAGCTTTCAGGGAGGTGCGGCCGTGCTGCGCGTCGGCGGGCTGCAGATGCTGCTCGACTATATCTGCAAGAACGGCTTCGAGCACCACGTCGCGGTGACGCGTGGCCTCGTAGCCGACGTGCTGGAAGAGGCGATCGAGACCTACCTCGACTGGGATCTGTACTATCACCGCTAGCTGCCTACATGAACCGAGATCGGAATGCGTGGAAGTGGCAGCGGTCGCTTCCACGCGGTTCTCTATACTTCCGGTGGCCTCGGATTCCGCTACAAGGGGAATCTGTGGCTCTACAACGTCCTCGTTCTTGTGATGGCGCAGGAGGGAACCAATGAAGATCGCGCTGCATTCAGTGAGCTACTCGGGCACCGTCACGCCCGATCAAGCGGCCCTGCCGCTGATGGAAGTGATGCGCAAGGCCGCCCAGCTCGGATTCGACGGGATCACGCTGGCTGCCAAGCGGCCTCACGCACTACCGCTGGACCTCTCTCCAGTAGACCGGGAGCAGATCGTGGAGGCTGCGGCTGACCTCGGCCTCGAGATTGCCTGCATCGCCGGCTACAACGACTTTTGCCATACCTCTGCTTTCGATCGCGAGATCAACCTGGCCTACACGATAGAGTGCATCAAGCTGGCACGTGACGTGGGAGCGCCGATCGTACGCACCTTTGCCTCGGGGATGGGTGACTTGCACCAGCGGGCATCTGTGAGCCAGCAGATCCAGTGGACGATCGCGCTGGCCAAGGAAGTGGCGCAAGTCGCCGAGGACCTGGGCGTGACGCTGGTCATCCAGAATCACTCGCCGATCGGCAACGACGTCCACAGCCTACGCCAGATCGTCGACGGGGTCGACTCGCCTGCCTACAAGGCAGCGATAGACTGCCCGCTGCTGACCAGCTCTGGGGTCGACTATGCGGAAGGGCTGGGGGCGTGTGAAGACGTCATGGCCTTTACCACCGCAGGCGATTGGCGATTCTACCCAGGGCCGATCGCGAGGTCACCGGGCGGCCAGGTGGTTACCCGCAGGGAGCTGATGGTCCCCCTGGGGCAGGGTGAGTGCGACTGGCCCGCCTTTCTCAAACTGCTGCGAGAGATCGGCTACGACGGTTGGATCAACTATGAGATGTGTAGCCCGGCGCGGGAAGGAGGCAGCGAGGCGAACCTGGATCGCATCGCGTCTGCCTCTCTGGCCTATATCCGCCGGGCGATCGATGACGTCTATGGCCAGGGCTAGCCGTGCAGCGCAGAGAGGAGAGTAGCGTGCCGGGAAAGACACTCCGCATCGGTATGATCGGCTGCGGCGAGATATCGAACAAAGCCACCGCTCCGGGCATCGCGGCGGCGACGAACGCTCGTCTCGAGATGGCGATGGACGTCCGCGAAGAGATTGCCACGGACATGGGCGAGCAGTACGATGTGCCACACACGACAGACCTCGATGAGTTGCTGAGCAACGAGTACGTGGACGCCGTGTACATTGCCACGCCGCACTATTTGCACGCGCCGCTGAGCATCAGGGCGCTAGAGGCCGGCAAGCACGTGCTCGTCGAGAAACCAATCGCCACTCGGTTGGAGGATGCAGACGCCCTGCTGGCCAAGGCCCGGGAGACGGGGCGCAAGCTGTACGTGGCCTACAGCGCGCAGGTGAGCGACGAGATGGTCCGGCTGCGCGACTGGATCGGGCAGGGGATGCTGGGCCAGGTGACGGGAGTGCACATCGTGTACCGTGCCGACAAGGATCCCAGCTATTGGAGTGGCGGTTTCACCTTGCGCGTGCACGACGAGTGGCGCAAGTTCGTGGACAAGGCGGGCGGCGGCCCGCTGATCATGAACACTGTGCATGACCTGAATACCATGCGCTTCCTCACCGGGCTGGAAGCGGCGCGCGTGTACGCCGAGTACGATACGTTTACGACGCCCGGCATCGAGGTGGAGGACTATATCACGGTGCTCATCCGTTACCAGAATGGCGCGATCGGCTCGCTCGAAGCGGGATGTACCGTGCCGGGCCGGGATCCCCTGGGCGCCGCCAACCGCATCTACGGGAAAAAGGGCCAGGTCGTCTTTCGCCACGAGGTGCCGCAGATCTACGTGCGGGAGGCATGGGACGAGGTGCCGGGTGGCGAGTGGTGGGAGATGCCTGCCCAGGAGCCCGATCCTGCGCCACGCAAGACCATGATCGAAAAGTTTGCCCGATCTGTCATCGAGGGCGTGGATATCGCGGCGACCGGCTGGGATGGGCGCCAGGCGCTGGAGATCATCGTGGCTGCCTACCGGTCGGGCAGGACGCACCAGACCGTGGATCTGCCGCTGTGACCTTGTCCGGCAGATAGGGCGGCTTTCCTGCAGGGACGCGCGTCCTGGCTAACCAGCATAGAGGACTGGTTTGGGCGTCCAGCGCAACCGCGCTGGACGCCCATCTACTTGGCCTGCGGGGCTGCGGTAAAGTCCCTTGATAGTGTCATTGCGAGCCGGTGCTGTCCCGGCGAAGCAATCCCCGAGGCGCACACAGGAACCAAGATTGGCTCTCTTGACGCGAGGTGGGGATTGCGCGGACGTCTGCGTCCGACGCTCCGCTCGCAATGACAATGCAATAGCCCCGGCTTGGCCAGACCGGACACTTGACCAGATCCGGCACCTGGGCCATAATAGCGCCATTCACTTTCGTGTTGGGAGGGTAGTATGAGAACGGTTCGCTTGGGCAAGACGGGTCTACAGGTGTCGCGCGTTGGTTTCGGCGGGATCCCGATCCAGCGATTGAGCGAGGAGGAGGCGGTACGCGTCGTGCGGCGCGCCCTCGATCTGGGTGTGACGTGGATCGACACTGCCAACGGGTACACGACGAGCGAGGAGCGGATCGGCAAGGCGGTTGCCGGGCGCCGTGACAAAGTGGTGATCGCGACCAAGACGGGCGCACGCGACAAGACGGGCGCCATGGCACACCTCGAACTGAGCATGAAGCGCCTGCAGACGGACTATATCGACCTGTGGCAGTTCCACGGCGTCAGCTCGCCCGAGGCATACGAGACAGTCCTGGGCCCGGGTGGGGCAATGGAAGCGGCGCAGGCAGCGCTGGCCGCGGGCAAAGTGCGGCACATCGGCATTACGAGCCATTCGATGGAGATTGCGCTGCGCGCGGTGCCGAGTGGACATTTCGAGACGGTGCAGTTCCCGTTCAACTATGTGACCAGCGAGCCGGCGGACGAGCTGGTGCCGCTGGCGCGCGCGCACGACCTCGGCTTTATCGCCATGAAGCCCTTTGCCGGCGGGCAGCTCGATCGCGCCGACCTTTCGATCAAGTACTTGCTGCAGTTCGAGGGCGTGGTGCCCGACCCAGGGATCGAGAAGGTGGAAGAGATCGAGGAGATCGTGTCGATCGTCGAGGGCCCGTGGGAGATGACTGCGGCCGAGCGCGAGGCCCTGGAGGCGATCCGTGCAGAGGTCGGGACGCGCTTTTGCCGGCGCTGCCAGTACTGCATGCCCTGCCCGGAGGGGGTACAAATCTCGACGATCATGAACGTACACAGCTTCTACAAGCGCTTTCCGCCGGAGCGCCTTGCCGGTATGGCAGCGACCATGGCCACTGCTGAGAACTGTGTGCAGTGCGGCGAGTGCGAGAGCAAATGTCCCTACGAGCTGCCGATCATCGAGATGGTGGCTGAGTACGCGGCGTTCTACGAGCGCGTCACGGCATCGTGACGGACGAGAGGAGCGCGCGTGCCTACACTATCCTCATCTGAGCTCCGCGTACGTATCACCGAGATCTTGCGCCGTGCCGACTGTCCCGACGCAGTCGCCGAGCGCGTCGCGGCGTCGCTGGTCGAAGCCAACCTGACCGGGCACGACTCGCACGGCGTGATCCGCGTCCCTTCGTACGTGCGTGCCATCCGTGAGGGGAGGATCGACCCGCGCGGCGAGATCCGTCTCGTGGAAGAGAGCGCAACCACGGCGGTCCTGGATTGTGCGCACAATTTCGGGCAGGTGGGCGCGATGCGCGGGATCGATCTGGCGATCGGCAAGGCGCGCGCCCACGACGTTTCCGTCGTGGTGCTGCAGCGTTCGGCGCACATCGGACGCCTCGGTGAGTACGTGGTGGTGGCCGCACAGCGGGGCATGGTCGGGCTGATGGTCTGTAACGGGACCGCGCGCGGCGGGATCGTCGCTCCTTACGGCGGAACCGCACGTGCTCTGGGCTCGAACCCGATCGCCTGGGCGGTGCCGGGCCCCGATGGCCGGCCGATCTTCCTCGACTATGCGACCTCGGTCTCGGCGCAGGGCAAGATCCAGGTGGCGGTGGACGAGGGGCATCTACTGCCCGAGGGGTGGCTGCTCGACGAGCAGGGAGAGCCAACGCGCGACCCGCGCGAGCAGTCGCGGGGCGGGGTGATGCTGCCCTTTGGCGGGCACAAGGGATATGCCCTGAGCGTGATCATCGAGCTGCTGGCAGGCGGCCTGAGCGGTGCCGGGCCAGCGCTGCTGCCCGACTATGAGCGCGTGCAGGGCGTGGTGCTCGTCGCGCTGCGCGTAGAGACCTTTTGCCCGCTGGAGCGCTTCCAGCAGATGGCGATCGCGTTTGGCCAGGAGCTCAAGGCAACGCGGCGGGCCGCGGACTGTGACGAGATCCTGCTGCCCGGTGAGCCAGAATGGCGGTCGAAGGCTGCGCGCGAGCGCGATGGCATTCCGCTGCCCGCCAGGACGTGGGAGCGCCTGGCAGAGACGGCAGCCGAGTTCGGGCTAGCATGGCCCGCGCCCGAGGAGGAGAGCGCATGAGCTTGAAGACGGTACTGTGCTATGGGGACTCGAACACGTGGGGCTATGACCCGAGCACGCAGACGCGCTATCCGCGAGAGGTGCGCTGGCCCGGCGTGCTGCGGCGAGAACTGGGCGAGGGCTACCTGGTGATCGAAGAGGGGCTCAACGGGCGGACGACGGTATGGGATGACCCCATCGAAGGGTACAAGAACGGCAAGTCCTACCTCATTCCGTGCCTGGAGACGCACAAGCCGATCGACCTGGTGATCATCCTGCTGGGGACGAACGACCTCAAGATGCGCTTTTCGGTCTCGGCGTTCGATATTGCCAACGGGGCTGGCGTGCTGGTGGATGTCGTGCTCAAGAGCGCGGCGGGGCCGGACGACGCTGCACCGCAGGTCCTGCTGCTCGCCCCACCACCCGTGGCGCGCCTCAGCGGGTTCGCCGAGATGTTCGAGGGCGCTCGACCCAAGAGCAAGCGCTTTGCGGCGCACTATGGCCGGGTGGCGCGGGAAAAGGGCTGCGCTTTCCTCGACGCCTCCCAGGCGATCGTCTCTAGCGGCCTGGATGGGATCCACCTGGAGGCAAGCGAGCACGAGAAACTGGGTACAGCGGTCGCCGAGAAAGTGAGAGCGCTCCTTGAGTAGCGTGCCACCGGCGGTGCCCGCGATGGACAGCAAGGCCCGTCTGCAGATGGCTTTTGACCTCGAACAGCCTGACCGGCCGCCGATCCTGGGCGGCTGGCTGGCCGCGCCCGCGCACATCCAGACACTGACCGGCTGCTCAGAGGACGCGTATTGGGATGATCCGTTCCACTGGGGCCTGGCCGCCGAGCGCGTCCTCGGTTCCGACGGCGTGATCGGCATCTTCCAGCCGATCGCGCGGGGCGGCTATCGCTGCGTGGACGGGCAGGTTCTCGACCGGCGCGCTGCGTACACGCTGGACGCGGTCGTGCGCGAGATCGAGGCCATGCCGGAGCCAGAAGAGGTCAAGGCCGCTTTCGACGAGGAGCAAGCCTATGCCGAGCTCACCGAGGAGCTCCGGCGCCGCCAGGCGCAGTGCGATGACGTGCTTTGGTGCCCGGCGGACTGGAGCCTGATCCCCAAAGCGCTGTGGTACCACGAGTACGGCCACGAGAACGCACTGAGCCTGGTGGCGCTCTATCCAGAGGCGCACCGCAAGCTGCTCCGCGTCTCGGCGGTCCGGGCGCGGCAGCACGCACTGCTTCGGGCACGCGCTATGCGAGCGGGCCTGCATCCCCGTGCCATTCTGTGTGGGGAAGACCTATGTACGCAGCGAGGGCCCATGGTGTCGCCCGATCTCCTGCGGCGCGAGTACTTTCCCCTGCTCGAATATGCACTGGAGCCGGTGCTGGCGGCCGGCGCTCGGGTGGTATGGCACTGCGACGGGGATTACCGGCCGCTGCTGGACGACGTGATCGCATGCGGCATCGGCGGCTTGCAGGGCTTTCAGCGCGAATGCGGCATGGATCTGGAATGGATCGTCGACCTGGAGACGCAGACAGGTGAACCGCTCTTGATCTTTGGCCCCCTGTCGGTGACGACCACGCTGCCGCACGGCACGCCGGAGGATGTGCGCGCCGAGGTGTGCCGGGCCATGGATCTATGTCGTGACAGCGCCTCGCTCGTCTTTTTCACCAGCAATACGATCACCCCCGACGTCCCGCTGGAAAACATCCGCGCCTATTGGTCGGCGGTGCTGGACAGCCACTGGTAGGCCGCTTGCCCGACATCTCTGTGTGCCGTGTCATTGGCTGTGCCGGTCGTGCTCTGGTTCCTTCGCTCGACCAGAGAAGCAGGACGCATCCCATTGTAGGTACCGGAACAAAAGCGGGCTCGAACGCGTCTTGCAGGTAAGAGACCGGAATTCGGCGCCCAGTGGCGCTATTTGGCGAGGAGGGAGATATGATCAAGCGGCACGGCTGGTTCGTGCTGATACTGGTTGCTCTATCTTTGGCCGGAGCGAGCTGCTCGCCTGCCGGAGAGACACCGGCACCGATACAGGATACGCCTACCGGCACGCCTGCAGGTACGCCTGCAGATACGCCTACGAATGTGCCCGCAGACACGCCGTTGAGTGTGCCAACCAACACGCCGTCGTCGTCCAAGCCGGGAGGCATCCCAATGGCTGGTAGGGCACGGGTCGAGGAGATCGAGATCATGATCCTGGAGTCCTTTCCCGTGCAGGTCAACGTCGTCGCGCGGGGCAACCTGCCTGATGGATGCACGACGATCGATCGGATCGAGCAACAACGACAAGGGAACGCGTTCCTGGTGACGATCACCACCGTCCGCCCGGCAAGCCAGATGTGCACGCAGGCGCTGGTGCCTTTTGAGCAAGTCATCTCGCTCGACGTGGCCGGACTCAAGGCAGGGACGTACACGGTCAACGTGAACGGCGTGCAGGATACGTTCGAGCTGGCGGTGGACAATACGCTGTCGGATCCATAGCCTCGACGCGACGCAATGAAGGGACAGAGCCTCGGGTCATTGCGACACCGAGGCTCTGTCTTTAGGAGGAAAGTGAAAAGATGAGCAACAAAAAAGACACCACTTGCGCATCGGTGCCTTCTTCTACGCCTACGAGGTTAGCTGACGGGCTCGGGCCGAAGAAGCTGACCCTACGTCGCCATAGACGATTCGCCCCTGTTCCGGGATCCCCCGCTGCATTCTGCTGTATGCACTAGGCGAGGCTCTTTTGTTATCTCACGTCGAACGGGCCTAGTATAGCACGCTCGTCGTGCCGTGTCAAATCGGATCTTGCACTCGAGTCCAATGGGTAGCCGCGCGCGGCTGCGAGGCTGCTCGGCGGGCGCAGGGCTACCTTGGGTTGGCGTCCAGCGTCACGCGACCTACGAGCCTGGGACTGCTGTGCCTACCGCGTTGTCGCGATGCTTGCTCACTCACATGAGCTGTAGTAGAATAGATAGACACTACAATGCGCCGGGAGACCAGCCATGACTATGCCTATCGATCCGCGACCGCTCATGGTCGAGATTGCCCACTTGATGTACAGCCGCTCGCTGACCAACAGCGCGGGAGGGAACATTAGCTGCAGGGCTGGCGACCGCATCTACGTCACGCCGCGCCGCCTGGGCAGCTCGAACCGTTGGCAGTTGCGTGAGGAGATGGTGCTGGTCTTTGATGCGGATCAGAACGCGCTCGAAGGAGACGCTGCGCTCGTCAGCCGCGAGAGCGCGCTGCACTTTGGCTGCTATCGCGAGTTCCCCGAGATCAACGGCGTGATCCATGCGCACGCACGCTACCTGAGCGTGTTTGCTGCGGCAGGCGAACCTGTAGTCGCGACGAACGAGTACACGGAAAAGTTTGGCACCGTCGAGGTGGTGCCCCCTCTGCCCAGCCACAGCGTCGAGCTGGCGCACGCCGTGGTGGACAAGATCCGCCCGCGCCGGGAGACGCTGCAGCGCAACGGCCTGGGCCTGATTCTGGCCTGGCACGGTGCACTCGCTGTCGGGCGCGACCTGGCGGACGCGTACGACACGCTCGATCGGCTGGAATGGAGCGCGCACACGCTCCTGCAGTTGCGCCAGGCAGGGATGTCGCTGCGTCCCCGGCAAGAGGGATGATCCTCACGCTAACGCCCAACCCAACCATCGATCGAGCCGTGTTCGTGCGCGGCTTTAGCCTGGACGCCGTCGTGCGCGCCGAGCGGGAGACAGTCACTCCCAGCGGCAAGGGGATAGATGCCTCCCTGGTGTTGCACGAGCTGGGCGAAGACACGCTGGCGCTGGGGCTCAATGCGGGGTGGACGGGCCGGCTGCTGGCCGGCATGCTCGACGAGCAGGGGATCGCGCACGACCTGACCCCTGCTCAGGGAGAGACGCGCACGGCGACGGTCTTGGTCGACCTCGGGGCACAGGCACAGTCGACGATCAGTGCTTCCACCTTGCACGCCACAGCCCGTCACCTGCAAGCGATGCTGGAGGTGCTGGAACGACACGCGAGGCACGCATGGGGCCTGATCTGTGGGGGGAGCCTGCCGCCTGGTCTGCCCGTCGACAGCTATGCGCAACTGCTCCGGCGGGCGCGCGCGCTCGGGCTGTACACGCTGCTCGACACCTCGGGCCAGGCCCTGCGGGCCGGGCTATCTGGGCCGCCGCACGTGCTCAAGGTGAACCAGCACGAGTTCGCGCACCTCGACCCCGAGGCACAGGCACTGGATATGAGGAAGCTGCATAAGCAGCAGCAGCTCGTGGCTCGGTTGCGCCGCTTTGTCGAGGAGTGGGGCCTCGATGCGCTGGTGGTGACGCTCGGCGCTGAGGGCGCGGTGCTGGCGGCAGGCCAGCGCGCATACCGTGCGTATCCGCCTGCCGTCGAGGTAGCCAATACGGCAGGAGCTGGCGACGCGCTGAACGCCGGGCTGATGCTGGCTCGTCGCCGGGGTGCGTCCTGGCCTGCAGCACTGGCCCTGGGCACGGCGGCGGCGGCTTCGGCGGTGATGAACGACGGCACGGCGATTTGCTGCCGCGAGCAGGTGCGGGCACTCTGTTCAGAGGTGCGTGTAGCGTCAGTCGGCCTGCAGGGAGACGAGAGCGCGGAGATCCCGGCCGGTGGAGTTGTGCTGTAGTGATGTGGATGGGCCGTGTGCGAAAGGCTCGCTCAGACTGAGGCGGAAGGAGGAGGCGTATGCAGACGTCGCGACAGGTGGTGGACCGGCTGTTACGCGGGGATAGGGCGGAACGCGTTGGGCTTATGGGCTCGCCGTGGGGCGACACGATCGCATCCTGGGTGACACAGGGCTACCCGACGCGTATGGCGCACAAGGAGGTCGGCGAAACGCGCTGGTGCCGCGAGGATGGGCGCTGGGTCGACGTGGAGAAGGCGGGCGAATACGAAGAGCCGGTCCCGGCGTGGGAGCATTTCGGCTACGACATGGTGGGTGTCGGGCCGTGGATCGACATTATGCCGCTGCGCGATCACGAGGAGCTGGTCGAAGAGACCGATGCCTGGACGGTCAAGCGCAACGGCGCTGGCGCGGCGCTCAAGTACTGGAAACACAAGTCGGGCACGCCCGAGCACATCGACTTTCGCATGACCAGTCGTGAGATCTGGGAGCGTGACTATCGACCGTATCTGCTGGAGCTCGATCCGCAGCGCGTGGATGTGGACGAGATACGCTCGGGCTGGCAAACGGCGACCGAGGGCGGCGTTTGGCGTCACTTTGGGCACATGTTCGTCTGGGAATCGATGCGCCAGAGCATGGGAGACGTGACGCTGTACGAAAGCTTGCTCCTCGACCCGGGATGGATCCACGACTATAACCGGGTGTACACCGATTTCTACAAGGCGCATTTCGCGTACGTGTTCGAACAGGTTGGCGTGCCGGATGGGATCTGGCTGTATGAGGATCTGGGATACAAGAACGGGCTCTTTGCCTCGCCAAAGGTGCTGGGGGAGCTGATCTTTCCCTATCACGCCGAGCTGGTGGCCTTTTTCCACAGCTATGACCTGCCCGTCGTGCTGCACACCTGCGGCAGCACGGCAGCGGCGCTGCCCTTGATCGTCGAGGCCGGGTACGATGCGCTCAACCCGATGGAGCGCAAGGCCAAGGACAACGACCCCTTCCGTTTTGCCGAGCAGTACGGCGACCGCCTGGCGTTTGTCGGTGGGCTCGACGCGCGGGTGTTCGAGACGAACGATCGCCAGGTCATCGAGCGCGAGGTGTCGGCGTACGTCGAGGGCATGAAGGCGCGGGGCGCGCGGCTGGTCTTTGCCTCCGACCACTCGATCTCGACCAACACGCGCTACGACAGCTACCGGTACGCCCTGGACGTGTACCGCGAGCACATGGTCTACGACTAGGCAAGGGTCCCGGCGGAGCGAGATGTCAGCCGGGCGATCTCGCTGCTCGTCTGTCCTCGCAACGTCAGCGTCTCGTCAGCAAACCTCGGCCCGGAATATGGTATGCTATGTATGTCGATTCGCGGTACGCTAGATTGTGACGAAAGGGAGGGAGCAGATGAGCAGGTCGTTGCTGGTACGGTGGGTTGCCATCGCAGGAGCGGTCGTGATCGGGTTGGCCGTCCTGGGAGGCGTGTCCAGCCAGCACATGTACTTTTTCCAGCGCGTGGACCCGCAAGAGATAGGTGTGCGCTTTCGCGGCGGCCGGATCTACCAGGTCGTCGGACCGGGCGTGTACAGCGACGTTGGCTGGTTCGCCGAGATACAAAAGGTGTCGATCGAGGCGCTCACGTTCTCGGTGCAGGACCCGGAAGTAGTGACCAAGGACCGGCAGCGCGTGGGGTTCCTGGTCAGCGGCGACGTCTTTCGGCCGAGCATCGGCGAGACGGGCACGTACGAGGCCCTGTGGCCCAAGTACCGCAACCTCTACCTGAGCGATGAGGCACTGCAGACGCGCATCAACGATCTGGCCCTGCAGGCACTCAAATCGTGCGTAGGTGACCGGACGTTCAACGACAACGTGATCGGTTCGGCGCGCGATGAGCTGCGGGTGTGCATCGACGACCAGTTGAGCGGCCTGGCGGGCGAGCTGGGACTGGCGGTTCAGAACGTGGCCATACCCAACGTGATTCTCTCTACGGAGGTGCAGGCCAGCCTGGACGCGATCACCCAGAGCCGGCTCGATACCGAGCTGGCGACGCAGGACGCGATCAAGGCCAAGGAGCAGTCTGCGGCAGACCAGGCGCGCGAAGAGGGCGCGATCCGCGTCCAGTTAGCGCGGCAGCAGGAGGAGGTGCGCCAGCAGACAACCCTGGCGGAACTGCAGCGGGAAAAGCTGGAGGCCAACCGGGCGGTGATCGAGGCCGAAAAGGCGAACGATCTGCTCTCCGCGCAGCGTGACCTGGAGATCAACAAGGCCAAGGCTGATGCGGCTACGGAAAGCGCGCGGGCCGAGCTGGCTCTGGAGACCGTGCGCGCCCAGCTCTACAGCCGGAACCCGGACTATGCCTACCTGCAGGCGCTGACGATCAACGCCTCTGCCCTGCAGCCGATGGACAAGGTCATCTTTACGCCCGAGGGCTCTACGCCGACGATCGTCGTCCCGGGCTCGGGCATCCTGCCGACGATAGATACGGCGGCCGAGACGCCCTAGCGCGCCGCCGGGAACCGCACCTACGTAATGCGGCGAGCTGATACAGTCAGCTCGCCGCATTTGCTTCCCGATGCCCCGGAGAGGACTCGAACCTCCACGCCAAAAGATGGCACAGGTCCTCAACCTGCCGCGTATGCCATTCCGCCACCGGGGCGCACGAGTCCTATTATACTCAACCCTGGACGGTTGTCAATTTCGATTCAGGCCTCCACGGGCTAGCCTGGCAGCGAAAGCGGCATGGGATGTCGCCCTACAGCCGGGGCTCGTGACTCAGATCCGCGGCGGCATGGGATGCCGCCCTACAGCTAGGGCATGTGAGCTCAGACCTGCGGCGGCACGGGATGCCGCGCTACAGCCAAGGCGATGGCTTCAGTTAAGGACCTCGCGCAGGAACTGCCCGGTGTAGCTGTCCTCGACCTGCGCTACCTCTTCGGGCGTGCCCTCGGCAATCACGTACCCACCTGCATCGCCGCCCTCGGGACCGAGGTCGATGATCCAGTCCGCTGACTTGATGATGTCGGGGTGGTGCTCGATGATGATCACGCTGTTGCCCCGGTTCACCAGCCGGTTGAGCACCTTGAGCAGGCGTGCC
>Ga0307425_1000814_pt1 | contig 19320 bp, 14 predicted proteins | sample SalMarWE160330MG_FD_202152 | JGI IMG/M metagenome (GOLD analysis project Ga0307425, IMG submission 202152) | Salt marsh sediment microbial communities from the Plum Island Ecosystem LTER, Massachusetts, United States - WE1603-30 | ecosystem: Environmental > Aquatic > Marine > Intertidal zone >...
TAGTAAAAAATTCATAATCTGGAAAGAAGTCCGAGCATACCCGGCCCTGAGAACCCGGATACCTCGCTACCGTGATCTTAAAACCTCAGGTCAACAGCGCCAATAGTGCCCCATTATACCAGTTTTTAGGCTTAAATTCCTCTATTTGCCTCCTTTGGGGACCATTTCGAGCCAGAATCCCGCCTCGCGGAAAACCATGCAACCACCGCGCGGCGGCTTCCCGTGTCAATGACAGGTGAGACCTGCTCTCTGGCATTTTTCCCGATAAAATGGCCCGGGAAAGTCCAAAAGCCTCTGGCGCGGGCCCGGCTGAATCATTAAAATTAGAAAACGACCATTCAAGCCGGGAGACTCCTCTTCACTTCCTGAGACTTTTCCGATAAAAAAGATAAACTAAAAATTTAGGCAACGATCAGGTTATGACCGGCAAGGACATATCGAAAAAAATTGCCGCCCTGGGCAGCTTGTGCGGCATTACTTCGCTTTACTGGGACAATTTCGGCCGCCGTCACCGCACCTCCCAGGCCACCTACCGGGACCTGCTCAGCGCTATGCGGGTGCCCTGGGAAGACCCGGAGGCCCTGGATCAGGAGATCGCCCGGCGGCGGTTGGGTTCCTGGGGCGCGGTGCTGGAGCCGGTGCAGCTTATTGCCCCGGCCCCGGCGCCGGCCCGGGCCACGGTGCGGGTCTGGTCCCCCACCCCGGAGCCCCCCGCCGCGGTGGACATTTCCGGGGAGATGGTCAGCGAACCTGGCGAGCGCCACCATTGGGAGACGCGGCTGCAACCGTCCGGGTGGCTCAAGAACCATGCGGTCCCGGGCGGCTTTAGGGTCGACCTGCAACTGTCCCTGCCCGCCGGCCTGGGGTTGGGGTATTATGACCTGACCCTAAGGGTGAAAAGCGGCGGCCGGGAGGAAACCGGCCGAAGCCGGTTGATCGCGGCGCCGCCCCGGATATATGCGCCGGCCTGGCTGGATCAAGGCCGCCGGGCCTGGGGCTTCAACCTGCCGCTCTATGCCGTCAAAAGCCGGGACAACTGGGGCATGGGGGATTTTGCCGACCTGATGGCGGTAATCCGCTGGGCCGGGCCCCTGGGGGCGGCGTTTGTGGGGATCAATCCCCTCCATGCGCCCGGAGGGCGAGCCCATGCCGACCACAGTCCCTATTCCCCCACCAGCCGGATTTTCCCCAATGTTCTGTATCTGAGCCTGGCAATGGCCCCGGAGATGCCGGCCTGCCGGGAGGCCCAGGACCTGCTGGCCAGCCAGGAATTTCAGGCCGCCAAAGCCCGCCTAAGCGAGGCTCCCCTGGTGGCTTACGGGGAAGTCCGCCGGTTAAAACGCCGGGTCCTGGACCTCCTGTACCAGACATTCTGTGAGGTGCACGGCCCCCCGGAAAGAGCCCGCACTGACCGGGGCCAGGAGTTCGCCCGGTTCGTGGCGGCCGGGGGCGAGTCCCTGGCCAGGTTCGGCCAGTTCTCCGCCCTGGCGGATCATTTCCAGCAAGACGACTGGCGACGCTGGCCCCAACCCTATCGGGACCCCCACGGCCCCGCAGTGGCCGGGTTCACCCGGGAGCACCTGCAGGAAGTGCAGTTCTTCCAGTATGGCCAATGGCTGGCGGCGACCCAACTGGGCCAGGTGTGCCAGGAGGCCCGGATACAAGGTCTGCCGTTCACCCTTTACGAAGACCTGGCCCTGGGGGCGAGCCCCGGGGGTTTCGACACCTGGGCTCATCAAGATCTCTTTGCCCGGGGCCCGGCCATCGGCGCCCCGCCCGACGCCTTCAATCCCCAGGGGCAGAACTGGGGGTTGCCGCCCCTGATCCCGGAACGCCTGCGGGCCTCAGGTTACCAGCTGTTTATTGACACCCTCCGGGCCAACAGCCCCCCCGGCGGGATGCTCCGGATGGACCATGTCATGGGGCTGTTCCGGCTGTTGTGGATTCCCAAGGGGGTGACGGCGGTCCGGGGCGCTTATGTCAACTACCCGGCCCGGGAGCTCCTGGCCATCCTGGCCTTGGAGAGCGTGCGCCGCCGCACCCTGATCATCGGGGAGGACCTGGGCACCGTGCCGCCCCGGATTCGGCGGGAGCTGAACAAAGCCGGGGTTTTTTCTTACCGGGTCTTTTATTTTGAACGGGACGGGCAGAACCGCTTCCTGCCCCCGGAGGCATACCCGACCCGGGCCCTGGCCACAGTCACCACCCACGACCTGCCCACCCTGAAGGGATTCTGGCAGGGTCATGACCTGGCCCTCAAGCGGAGGTTGAACCTTTACCCCGAAGCCCGGCTGGCCGAGGCCGACGCCGCCGCCCGGGAGCAAGACCGCCGGCTTCTGGTGGAGGCCTTGCAGGGCCGGGGGTTGCTGCCGGACGGCGCCGCTTTCGATCCCGGGGCCGCCGATTGCTGTCCCCTGGAGTTGCGGGAGGCGGTCCTGACGTTTCTGGCCGCAAGTGATGCCGCCCTCCTGGAGGTCCGCCTGGAGGAAATCTTCGGAGCCCCGGAGCAGCAAAACCTGCCCGGCACCAAAAAGGAACACCCCAACTGGCGGATCAAGCTGCCTTTGGCCCTGGACCGGATAACGGGGAGCCCCGAGCCCGCCCGGCTGGCGGCCCGGCTCAATCAGGCCCGGGGAAAGGCAGTGGTCAGTGAGCAGTGAGCAGTGAGCAGTTGTAAGAAATAAATAATCAACAACCGACAACTGACCACTAACCACTGACAACTGGCAACTGATAACTGTATTCAACGAGGTGATGAATGTCTGAACCAGCCCTGATCTACAATCTCTTTCCGCCCCTGGCCGGGACCATCCCCCAGTGGGAGGAGCACCTGGACCGCATCGCGGCCATGGGTTTCACCTGGATTTTCCTCAACCCCATCACCACCCCCGGCCTTTCCGGCAGCCTGTACGCCGTCAAGGATTACTACGGTCTCAATCCCCGCTTTTTTCCCGAGTCCGGCCAGGACCCGGAGGCGGCCCTGGGGCATTTTCTCAAGGAGGCCGGGCGCCGGGGTCTCAGGGTGATGCTGGACCTGGTGATCAACCACACGGCCATCGACTCGGGTCTGGTCACCCAGCATCCCGACTGGTACGCCAAGGACGAAGCCGGCCGGATCAAGCACCCCGGCGCCATTGACCCCGCCGACGCCACCAAGGTGACGGTGTGGGGCGACCTGGCGGAACTGGAGTACTGGCCGCCCCCCGACCCCGAGGGACTGCTCCACTTCTTCGACGGGGTGGTGGCCAAGTATCTGCGCCTGGGCTTCATGGGGTTCCGGGCCGATGCGGCCTACAAGATTCCCGGCGACTTCTGGGGCCGCCTCATCGGTGAAGCCAAAAACCTGGAGCCCCAGACCCAGTTCTTCGCCGAGACCCTGGGTTGCCGCCTGGAGGAGTGCGAACAGTTGTCCAACTCCGGGTTCGACTTCCTCTACAACAGCTCCAAGTGGTGGGATTTTGAGCAAGACTGGTGCCTGGAGCAATACAACGATTTTCGCGTCATCGCCCCCTCCATCAGCTTTCCGGAGAGCCACGACACCGAGCGGCTGGCGGAGGAAAGCGGCGGCGCTCCGGAAGTGGCCCGGCAGCGTTACCTCTTCGCGGCCTACTTTTCCACCGGCGTAATGATACCCATCGGCTTTGAGTACGGCTTCCAGAAGCGTCTCAACGTGGTCAAAACCCGGCCCCAGGACTGGGAATCCCCCGCCTACGACCTGACCCCCTTTATCAAGGGAGTGAACCGCATGAAAAAGAAGTGTCCGGTGCTCCTGGAGGAGGGGCCCCAGGCCCGGGTCAGCCCCCCGGGGGAACCGGTGGCGCTCCTGCTTAAGTCCCGGGAGAGCCGCAAGGGGCGGGTCCTGGCGGTCATCAATAGCACCGCGGCTCCCCAGGAGGTCGCCATCCCCGACCTGGCCGAACTGTTGGGGGAACCCCGGCGAGCCTGGAAAGACCTGACCCCGGACACCATTCCCCTGAAATTCGGGGCCCCCCTGGAGTTCACCTTGCCGCCGGCCCGGATGCGGATCTTTTATAATGCCGAGGGGGCACCGCTGGCAGAAACTGATATTCTCCTTACCAAAGCATGATTATTCTCAGGCAAAAGTTTTTTTACTGACAACTAACAACTAACCACTGGCTACTAACTCATGACCCAGGCCCTGGCAGGATTCAACGCGCACGGCATTGTGATGGCCACGGACAGCCGGGCCACCCGCTTCGATGCCGCCGGCCAGCCGGAGATCTTCAACGTCAACAAGCTCTTTGCCCTGGGCCGGCACTGTGGCATCCTGAGCGGCGGCGCCGGGGTGAGCGTGTCCCTGTCCTTTGGCTTGCGGCGGCAGATCGCCCGTCATCCCGGCCCCCTGGAACTGGAGGAAATGGTGGAGTTCGCCCTGCCTTTTCTTTCCCGGGGTTACGAGCGCCATCTGGAAAAACACGGCCCGGAAGCCGAAGGCTATCGCCGCATCTATTTCATCCTGGCCGGCTATGTTCCCGACCGTCCCCCGCCCCCCTTCACCATGGTCCTTTTGGGCAGTGAAGAAAACGAGCTCCCCCTGAAGCGGGTTCAGATCGGCAACCTGGTGGTCATGCCCCGGAACCTGGGGATGGAGATGCGGCTGTTTAAGGCCCTCAACCAGGGGGCGGACCTTATCGAAGTCCTCCACCTGAGCAAAGCATTCCTGGAAAGCATGGCCGCAATCAAAGAAGAGGTGGGGCCGCCCTTCGACTTTGCCACCATCACTTCCCAGGGATATCAGTCGATAATTTTGTGAGGCCGGGCAATATCATTGACTTATGTCGGCTAATCATGAAAAGCTTATCTGTATGAACCTGGCAATGAAAAAAGGTAGGGTGCGCCCTGCGCACCATCGGCGGGCAGGACGCCTGGCCTGCCATCCCTTTCTTGGTCCCGGCTGTTTCAGAGGAACATAATGGACTCATTAAATATTACCCTAAGGAGCTTCTGATGCAGAAAGCCATGCTCGTGGTCATGGACGGTCTGGGAGATCGGCCCATCGAGGCACTGGGGGGCCTGACCCCCCTGGAAGCCGCCCATACCCCCCACCTGGATGCCCTGGCGGCCCGGGGCGTCACCGGCCTCATGAACGCCCTTGGCGTGGGGCTGCGGCCCGGCAGCGACACCAGCCACCTGGCTATTCTGGGCTACGACATCGAGCGCTATTACACCGGCCGGGGCACCATCGAGGTCTCGGGCCTGGGCATGGACCTGGAGCCGGGGGATGTGGCCCTGAGAGGCAACCTGGGCACGGTGGACGACAACCTGGTGGTGGTGGACCGGCGGGCCGGCCGCATCACCGACACCGGCCCCTTTGTTAAGGACCTGGACGGGCTCACCTACGAGGGCGTCACCCTGAAGGTCCGCCCCGGCACCGGCCACCGGGCCGGGGTCATCCTCCGGGGGCCGGGGCTGAGCAGCCGCATCAGCGACAACGATCCCCACGAGGTGGGGGTCAAGGTCCACGAAGTCCATCCTCTGGACGACTCCCCCGAAACCGCCTTCACCGCCAGGGTATTGAACCACTTCCTGGAGGAAGCCCGCCGGATCCTGACCCAAAACCCCCTCAACCAGGAGCGGGTCCAGGCCGGCAAGCCCCCGGCCAATTATCTGTTAGGGCGGGGCGCCGGCTATTATAAGAAGATTGAGCCGTTTGAGAAGCGCTACGGCCTCAAGGCCTGTACCGTCGCCGGGGGCGGCCTCTACAAGGGGATCGGCGCCTTTACCGGCATGGAGGTGCTTCAGGTGCCCGGCGCCACCGGGCTGCCCAACACCGACATCGAGGCCAAGTTCCGGGTGGGGCTGGACGCCCTGGCCGGGCCCTACGACTTCGCCTTTGTCCACATCAAGGCCGCCGACACCTTCGGGGAAGACGGCGACTACCTGGGTAAGATGAATTTCATCAACAAGATCGACCTGGCCTTCCGCCTCCTCCTGGATGCCCCCTGCCTCCTGGCGGTGACCGCGGACCACTCCACCCCCTGCGCCCTGAAAAAACACTCCGGGGACCCGGTGCCCCTCATGATGGTGGGGGACGGCCTGGTGCGCCCCGACGAAGTCAGCCAATTCGGTGAGCGGGCCTGCGGCAAAGGCGCCATGGGCCGCCTCACCGGCCTCCAGGTCATGCCGGAAATCATCAACTTACTGGGCCTGGCCAAGTTGATCGGGGATTGATGGATGTGGGGGGAGGGCCAGGACCGCTTACAAGAAATACAAAAAATACAAAAAATCCCTGCCGGCCCCCATACCCCCCACCCAACCCGCATAAGTTAAAAAAAGTCAGGAGCGCGGGCCCCGACTTAGCACCCGACGCTTTTTTTATTAACTTTGCCCCGAACGTTAATGAACCAGTTGAATGCAAGATATTACGTTAATATTGGCAGATTCTATTTTCTTAAAAAGCGTTGTTAAAGAGCAGATTGTAAGTATTTGTTACTCTGCTGTTAAGTAAATGATGGGCCAAGAGATCGCTCCGTAATCATTTAGCCAAAAAGGGGATTGCGTTGTGAAAAAAACCGATCCAAATATTCTGGTTTTTGCTTCCGGGACAAAAACCGGTGGCGGATCCGGATTTGAGACGATGGTAAGAGCTACGCGGACCAGACCGCCAATTTTAGACGCTCGGATTTGTGCGGTTATCACTAATCATTTTGAAGGCGGCGTTTGGCATAAGGCCAAAGCTCTCGGGATACCTGCCGAATACTGGGTTGGTCCCTATCTTGCTGAGGGCTACCAAAACTTTGTAAAGGATTGCAACGCTGATTATGTCATGCTCTCCGGCTGGCTGAAACTAGTAACAGGCCTGGACCCGGCGCGTACGATTAATATCCATCCTGGTCCTTTGCCCCGATTTGGTGGGCCTAAAATTTACGGACACTATGTTCACGAAGCGGTTATGGCAACTTATCACCGCGGGGAAATTACCCACAGCGCGGTCACCATGCATTTTGTTGATGCGATATATGACCACGGCCCGATAATTTTCGCTCTCCCTATTCCCATTGAGCCGCGCGATACACCGGAGACATTGGCTGCGAAGGTGAATCGGGCTGAACATGAATGGCAACCCCGTGTTCTCAACTATGTAGTGCACGGACAGGTGCGGTTGGTCGGCAAAGAAGTTGTATATGAGACGGCAGAACTGAAGCGTCTGCTGATGCCGGAAGCGTAGTAAGTCAAAAACGTAAAAATTGAGGGGAAGATCTAATCAATCAGGGCAGGTTCCAACGGGGGACTGCCTTTTTTTGCAAAATAAAAACTCAAAAGTTATTATTATAATTGAAAAAACCTGACCATTAGTCACAGGGTTATAAAAATAAATAAAAACAGTCGATACCTTGCCAGAATCTGCGGTTATCAGCGGCATGGCAGAAAGTTTAGATATGATCGCCATTGCGACAAGGGGCCATTCAAAGAAGTGAAGGTAAATTTAGGGAACTTTGTCTTGCGAAAGGATACTGGCCATTCCATAATGAGCATTAGTCTGGCATATCATGGATATCATTGAGATAAATACCAAAAGCGCCTTGGTCAATTCAAAGATTCCAGGGGTGGACTATGTGATCAACCCATTTTTGGGTTGTGCCCACGGCTGCCGGTACTGCTATGCTGTCTTCATGCGAAAATATTCCCATCATCATCTTACCGCCCCATGGGGTAGTTTCGTAGAGGTGAAGATAAATATTGCGGAAGTCTTACGTTCCGAACTCCGCCGGAAAAGGCACCGAGGCAGGGCCTTGCTCTCCAGTGTCTGCGACCCCTACCAGCCGCTCGAACACAGGTACCGCTTAACGCGGAGATGTCTTGAAGCCTTGAGTGAACACGGCTGGGGCTTCGACATCCTGACCAGGTCGCCGCTGGTAACCCGGGATTTAGACATCCTTGCCGAAACTCCCGATGTTACGGTGGGGCTTTCGATTCCCACCGACAACGACTTGGTCCGGAAGGTCCTGGAGCCAAATTCGCCTCCTATCGGTGCCCGCCTGAGCGCCTTGAAAAGATTATCCGCTGCTGGCATCCATACCTGGGTATTCATCGCGCCAATCCTGCCCATGAATCCGACCAGGCTCTATGAAGCTATTGGGCCGTATGTCACGCATATCATGGTTGATCCCCTTAACTACCGAAACCAGGTAAAGGACATCTTTTTAAAAAATCATTGGGGTTATGAGCTCACCGATCTCTATGCTTCGGAAACCCGCACTGCCTTACTGCGGCTGTGGGACCAGAGAGCAAAACGGCATTAAACCAAGGAGCCGCGCCATGTATCAGCATCTTTTTTCTTCTTACAAAGTTAAGGGCCTGGAGTTGCAGAACCGTTTGGTCATGGCTCCTCTTTATCTGGGCTATGCCGCTGAGGGGGGCGCGGTCAGCACATTGTTATTGAACCATTATCGGTTGATGGCCCAGAGCGGCGTGGCCCTGGTGGTGGTGGAGAACGCCACCATTGACCACCCGGCGGGAAGTGGGTCTAACCGAACTTTACGGGTGGACTCGGATGATTATGTGGAGGGCCTGGCAACGCTGGCCGGGATCATCAAACAGGAGGGCGCCCGAGCCTGTTTGCAGATCAACCACGCCGGGCGTTTTGCCGGAGTTGCGCCTCAACCGGTGGCACCCTCTTCGGTAGAAACTTTTGGACGCCTGCCCAGATCCTTGAGCCAGGATGAGATACAGGAGATCGCCCACAAATATGGTTGCGCGGCCCGCCGGGTAAAACAAGCCGGATTCGACATGGTGGAACTCCACGGCGGTACCGGTTATTTGCTGGCCCAGTTTGTCTCGCCCAGAACCAATCGCAGGGATGATGACTATGGCGGTCCCCTGGAGAACCGCCAAAAGTTTCCCTTGGAGGTAATGGCCCAGGTCAAGGCCGCGGTGGTTGATCTCCCCGTGGGGTACCGGTTTCTCGCCGACGAATGGCTGCCGGACGGATTGAAGCTGGCTGAATCGGGCCGATTGGCCCAGGCGCTGGCGGCAGCCGGCGTTGCTTACCTCTCAGTTATGGGCGGAACTTATGAGTCTTTCTTTTTGCCGGAGATCGTGGAGAAATCAAAACAGGACGGTTATATGATTGACTTGGCCGCGGCTATCAAAGGCCAGGTGAACGTGCCAGTCATCACTGCCGGCCGCATCGCCAGCGGGGCGCTAGCTGAAGAGATACTGGTGCAGGGAAAGGCGGATTTAATCGGGCTGGCCCGGGTGCTCTGGACTGATCCCGCCTGGCCTCGAAAGGTGAAAAAGGGCAGCGAAAGCGAGATTATGCATTGCGATCCCGACTGCGATACCTGCATGCAATTGGTGATGAGAGGGAAGCCGGCTTTTTGTGTCCGCTGGCCGGTTGAGAAGATGCGCAGCTGGAAGGCTAAATTCGTATAACCGGAATTTTGTGGAAGAGGAACGAACACCCATTCCGAAGCCCGTTTTAAATTTCCCTGAAGAGCGGTTTCTTTATAGGGCTTAAGTTAATGATATGATCCGGATAGATTGAATTTTTGGTGATTTGATAAGGTTCTAGTCAGAGCAGCTAGTAACCATTCAACCTCCCTTGGATTGCATGTATGTATTAAACTGGAGATTGTCGGAATCCTGGAGTATTTATCCGGGGCAGGCGTGCTAAGAGCAGAGAATCCTGAGCCACCGGGGACTTAGCCACTCTTCTGCCACCTGAGAAATCTTTCAGGCCGCTGCTGGCAGGTTGGCCTCAAGCAATCTTTGCTCTCCCCCATGACAGGACGACTCCCGGTAAGTTCGTGGGGATGTACTTGAATTCTCCTCTTTCTACTTGGCCAGCGTGCGGTTATTATAGAGGTATTCCCTCTGCGCCGGGCGGCAGGCCAGGCCAAAAAAGGAGCTGAACTTTTCAGGAAATGCAGATGAAAAAAACCACCTTCAAAATCCGGCGCCGGGTTATCACCCTCTTTCTCTTTTGCGTCATGTCAGTGGTTATTTTTGCCGGCTTCAGCTTCCAAATTCACCGGGATATTGGCCGGCGACTTCGGCTCCTGGAGCTGACCGGGGACCTGTTTTCCAATATCCTAGAGGCCCGCCGCTTCGAAAAAAACTTCCTCCTTTACCGACAGCCGGCCAGTCTTGAAGAGGCCTTGTCCTTCGTGCAGCGCATGGAGGATCTGTATAGCAGCCATGAAAAGGAAATACTCAGGTCGAAGCGGGGCCCTAAGGACCCGGAATTCATTCGCACTCTCACGGCTTACAAAACTGTCCTGACCCAGATTAAAACCCTGATCCAGCCGCGCCGCCCGGGAGAACCACTGAACTTTTCCCATTTAGAAGACTCTCTGCGCAACCTGGGTCAAAATCTGGTGGAGATCACCGAGCGCTGGGACAAGGAAGAGCGAGCCCAGATCGACCGACTGTTCCAGCGGGCCATGTATCTTTTTATGGTCTCTATTCTGATTTTCCTCGGGTTGGGCATTCTGGTGGCCTTTTATTTGGCCCGGCTGCTGGTGCAACCTATGATTCAGATGCAGGGGGCTATGGAAAAAATCGCCCACGGAGATTTCGCCCCCATCCCGGAATCAAGCAGCTCCGAAGAATTTCGCAGTTTGTTCCGGGCGTTCAACCGCATGAGCCAGGAACTGGAAGAACACCAGGAGCAGCTTCTCCAATCCCGCAAGATTGCGGCCATCGGCACCTTAACTTCTGGTATCGCGCATGAATTGAACAACCCCATCAACAATATTGTCCTCACCGCCGAAACCCTGCAGGAGGATTTCTCCCAACTGGAACCGGAAGAGGCCTTGGGCCTTATTCATGACATCCTGGTCCAGGCGGACAGGTCTTCGGAAATCGTTAAGGGTCTCCTGGATTTTTCCCGCTCCGAGCACCCGGAATTCGAGCCCCTGGCCATTACCACGGTTGTCGGTGAAACCCTGAAACTGGTGCGCAACCAAATAATGCTCTCGGGCATTCAGGTGGAGAAGGAGATTCCCCCTGAGGTGCCATTGATTTCCGGAGACCGCAAAAGTCTCCAGCAAGTCTTCTTGAATCTTTTTATCAACGCCATTCAGGCCATGCCCGACGGGGGCTCTTTACATATCGGGGTGCAGGCGGAAGACGGCCAATGGCTGAAAATTAACGTCAGAGACACCGGAGCAGGCATCGCACCTGAAAACCTGCCCCACATTTTTGATCCCTTCTATACGACCAAGGAAGTGGGGCGGGGTACGGGTCTCGGTCTGTCCGTGACCTATGGCATCATCGAAAAACATGGGGGCCATATCGAGGCTCATAGTCAAAAAGGCCGGGGAACCATCTTCACCATCACCTTGCCGATTGCCAAAGAGAACCTTTAATCTTATCTTGAGAGAGCCATGCGTATTGCCGTCGTTGACGACGAAGAGATTGTCCGGAAACGCCTGAAGCAGACCTTGGGAAAGGAGGGGCACCGGGTGGAGACCTACCCCTCGGGAGAGGCTTTCTTGGGCAGCCTGAAAGGCTCCCGCTTCGACCTGATCTTTCTGGATGTGGTTCTGCCTGGCCTCGGCGGCATGGAAATTTTACAGGCCGTCAAGGCGCGCGCCCCAGACACGGAAGTTATTCTCATCACCGGGCACGCCTCCCTGGACGCAGCCATCGAAGCCGTGAAGGCGGGGGCTTTTCACTATGTGTCCAAGCCCCTGAAACTGGAGGAGATCAGGCACCTGACCCAGAAATCCCTGGAGCACAAGCGGCTCCTGGAGGAAAACCGCCGGCTCAAAGCCCGCCTCGAGCCCCCGGGCGGCTGGGATGAGATGATCGGCGTCAGCCCCCGGATGAAAGAAGTATTCCAGGTGATCCGCAAGGTGGCCCCTCTGGATTGCAACGTCTTCATTCAGGGAGAGAGCGGCACCGGCAAGGAGCTGGTGGCCCGCCTGATTCACCGGGAAAGTCCTCGCCGGGACCGTTCCTTTGTCGCCTTCAACTGCGGGGGCTTTACCGAGGAACTCATTGCCAGCGAACTATTCGGCTACGAGCGGGGAGCCTTCACCGGCGCCACCACTACCAAGATCGGCCTTATGGAAGCAGCCCACCCCGGCACCATTTTCATGGATGAAATCGGCGACATGCCCCTCTCCATGCAGGGCAAACTCCTGCGGGTCATTCAAGAGAAGCGGATTTTCAGGGTGGGGGCCAGCCGCCCCATGCAGCTGGATCTGCGCTTTATCGCCGCCACCAACAAGGACCTGAAGCAGGAGGTCCAGGCCAGGAGATTCCGGGAGGATCTCTACTTCCGCCTCAACGTCGTGCAAATCATGTTGCCCCGGCTGGCGGAACGTCTGGAAGACATCCCTTTGTTGACCCAATTTTTCCTCTCCCGCTACAGTAAAAAATTTGCCAAAAAGATCCGCGGCCTGGACCCGGGAGCCCGGGAAGTCCTGCTCTCTTATGCTTACCCCGGCAACGTTCGGGAACTGGAAAACCTCCTGGAGCGGGCCGTGGCCCTGGCCGAAGGGGAAATCCTGACCATGGATGACCTGCCACCGGACATCCGGGAATATGCCGGGGCACCCTCCGAGCCCTGGACCACCCTGGAAGACCGGGAACGGCAATACATCCGCAAGGTCCTCCGGCATACCGACTTCAATGCGGGGGAGACCGCCCGCATTCTTGATCTCCCCCGCACCACCCTGTGGCGCAAAATGAAAAAGTACGGCCTCTCCAGGTCTTAACGCCTCAAGTTGCCCTCCACCCCGCCGCGGCTTGTTCCCTCCTTTCGTTTCATATTGAAACTTGTTTTGCCCCCCCATTCCACTTATTTTCCTAATTGCCCCGATAACTATTTCATATTGAAACAATAGTGGTCCTGGGCCATCGCCGCGAAATGATTAACTATATGTTATTGCTACTAAATTAATTGTGGCACGTTTGATGCCTTGAGAGAGGCTGAGGCTGGGTAAAGTTTGGGGGTCCGCTACGGGAAGGCCTGGTGTGCCCCACTGAAAGTCTTGGGTGCGAATACCTCTACGGGAGACCCAGGTATGTTAATGAGCTTGTATTTACCTATTTCCGGCAGCGCCAACAACATCTTGCTGCTCTTTGGACTGGGGGGCGCGGTGGGATTTCTCTCCGGGCTTTTCGGGGTCGGGGGCGGCTTCCTCATGACCCCCTTGCTGATTATGGCGGGCATCCCCTCCACCGTGGCCGCAGCCAGCGATTCCAACCAGATTGTGGCCGCCTCCACCTCCGGGACGTATGCCCACTACCGCCTGGGCAACGTGGACTTCAAAATGGGTCTTTTTCTGCTCGTTGGCGGGGTGGTGGGCGGTACCCTGGGAGTGCAGCTCATCAAGGTCCTCAGGGCCATGGGCAACGCCGACTTCGTCATTAAAATCACCTACGTCGTCATGTTGGGGGTCATCGGCTCCTATATGTTCGTGGAGAGCCTCCAGAGTATGCGGCAGAAGGTCCCCGAGGCCAGGCCGGCGGGTCCCTCCCGGCCCTCGGTATATACCCGCCTGATCCAGGCCCTGCCCTGGCAGATTAAATTCGAGAAGTCCGGCGTAACCCTTTCCGCCTTGCTGCCGCTAATCTTGGGCACCTTCGTGGGAGTGCTGGCGGCCATTATGGGCGTGGGCGGCGGCTTCATCATGGTGCCGGTCATGGTCTATCTCCTGCGTATGCCCATGCATGTGGTGGTGGGCACCAGCCTTTTTCAGATTCTCTTCACTTGCATCAACGTCACCTTCATGCAGTCCATCAGCAACCATACGGTGGATCTGGTGTTGGCCCTCATCCTGCTGTTGGGCTCCACCGTGGGGGCGCAGTTCGGGGCACGGGTCAGCCGTCGTCTCAAGGGGGACCACCTGAAGATTCTCCTGGCTTCCATTGTGCTCATCGTCATGGTCCAGATGCTCGTGGGTCTTATTTGGCCACCCCATCTCCTGCTGGGTTACAAGGGGGGGCACTGAGATGGGGGCCGGGGTTAAGGGTTGGCCGGGCTCAACGACTGCCTGGGGCTTGGCATTGCTCATGGTCCTGTGCCTGGCCGGTTCAGTCCAGGCTGAATCCGTCACCCTGCAGGTGATCCCCCCGGTGGTGGAGATCAGTTCCTTCTATCAGGGATGTGAGGTTACGGTGACCGGTACGCTCCCGGCCGGACACCAGGCGGTGTTGGAGGTGGTGGGGCCGTTCAGGCAGGAGCACCTTATGCGCAAAGGGCGCCGGGGAATGCTTTGGATGAACGTCGGTGAGGTGACCGTCAGCGGCGCCCCCTCCCTGTATCTTGTCCAGGCCAGCGCCGCCAATCTTCTGGCCGGATCGTCGCCCTGGGGGTTCCGGGCCTTAATCCAACATCTCACCCTGGCAGGACAGGTACAGGAGAAGGAGAAGGCCGAGTTTCAGGAGCAGTTCCTGGAGCTTAAAAAAAGTGAGAGACTCTATGCCGCCTCGCCGCAGGGACTCAAAATTTCCCCGGCCGGCAACGGCCGGCTCAAAGTTACGGGAAAGTTCTGGCTCCCGGCCAAGGTGAAACCAGACACGTATAAGGTGTGCCTTACCGCGGTCCTCAAAGGCCAGGCGGTGGACCGACAGTGCACCGCCCTGCCGATACAGATGGTTGGATTCCCGGCCCTGATCATGTCACTGGCCTACCAGCACAGCGCCATCTATGGTATCATTGCGATAGTTATTGCGATTCTCACCGGCGGCATCATGGGTTACCTCTTCAAGGGCGGAGGGGGACACTAGAGTCGCGTCCCGAAAATAGCTTGCATAAATCCAGGACCTTAATCTCCCCCTCCCCTGGTGGGAGGGAGTTGGGGGGAGGGGGAATAATGTAAGGTAATCGGCTCATTATTCCACCCCCAGCCTGACCTCCCCCATCAAGGGGGAGGGAATCAGCCGAGTCATTTATGCAAAGTAAATCTGGGACATAACACTAGGAAGTATGGCGCCTCATGGGGTGCCTGGTGCTTGGCTGCCAGGCAAGAAATATGGTTGATTTGCTGACGCCTCTGAAAAAACTTTGGGAAAGAATGCGGCGGCCGAAACCAGAGACGGCGCCTTTCCCCGAAATCTTTGAACAGTTTCAAACGTTGTTACAGGATCACCAGCAAGTCATGGAACTTATTGCGGATATAGGAGAGAAATCCGGCGGCGAATATATCTTTGACCGCAAGTATCTCAGCGATTTCACGAACACTTTGCATACCTTATTATTGCGTATGGTGAACAGTTTGAACCTTCTCGCAACCAAGCGCTATATGGAGCTCTACACCACCCTCGACCACATCTTCCAACCATTGGAGGCGGAATTGCGGGGACGGTTGGTGCTTTCCGAGGAGATGCCGTTTGTGGTCGGCTTGAGCGAACTCCCCCTGGATCACCCGGAGTTGACCGGCGGTAAGTCCAACGCCCTGGGTCGCGCCATCCAGAGCCTCAATCTGCCGGTGCCGGCCGGGTTTGTCATCACCATTCGGGCCTACCGTAAATTTCTCGAAGCCAACCAGCTGGAAGAACGCATCTACACCTGGCTGGAATCCTGGGCTGCCGGAGAGCAGGACTTAGGACAGACATCCCGCCAGATCCAGTATAGCATCCTGTCAGGCGTGGTTCCCCGGGGGGTGGCGGCGGAGATCAGGCGTCAGACCGCCAAGGACGAGATTTGCTGGGCCGTGCGCAGTAGCGCCTATGGAGAAGACGGCGAACTTACTTTTGCGGGGCTGCACGAGACCCGGCTAAACGTCCCTTCAGGCAAAATTCTCTCAGCCTATAGAGAGGTGCTGGCCAGTCTCTATAGCCCTGGGGCCTTGAGCTACCGGCAGAAGATGGGGCTCTTGGGAGAAGAAGCCGCCATGGCGGTCCTCTGCCAGAAAACCATCGGCAGCCAGACGGCCGGGGTGATTCATACCCTGGATTTATCTCATCCTGCGGCCAACCGCCTGGTCATTTACGCCTCCTTCGGCTGGGGCCGGACAGTGGTGGAAGGGCGTGCGTCGGTGGATCGTTTCGTGGTGGAGAAAGACCCGCCACATCGCATCCTGGAGCGGGAGATCGCCGCCAAGCAGTTCATGGTGAGGCCCAAGCCGGGCGGCGGGGAAGAAGAAGTTCCCGTGCCTGAAGCGGAGCGGCAGCAACCCTCCCTGACGGATGAGGCCATCGAGACTCTGGTCAAGTGGGCTCTGAGCCTGGAGCGTTATTTCAAGCGGCCCCAAGAGATCGAATGGGCCCAGGATAATACCGGCGCCCTGTGGCTTTTGCAATCCAAGTATATGAATATCTCCCGGGCGACGGTGCCGCCGCAGGAGGACATTGCCAATATCACCGCTCGTTATCCGGTCATCATCAGGGACCAGGGCATCGTGGCTCATGCCGGGGTGGGCTCCGGACCGGTTTACCAGGTGGATTCGGACGCCAAGCTCAGCCGTTTTCCCGAAGGCGCGGTGCTGGTGATCAAATACACCGCGCCCTGGCTAACCCCGGTTGTGCCCAAGGCCGCAGCCATCATCACGGAGCGGGGTTCCGCCGCCGGACACCTGGCCACCATTGCCCGGGAGTTTCGGGTGCCCACCCTGGTGGGGGTGGAGGGGGCCTCCGACCTCTTCCGGGATGGCGAAAAAATCACCGTGGACACCAAACAGCGGGTGGTGTACGCCGGCCGGGTCAAGGAACTGCTGCAATACGAACTCGTGCAAACCCCGGCCTTCGAAGAGACCCATGAATTCCGGCAGCTCAGAAGACTGTTGAAGCGCATCGCCCCCCTGCATCTCATCGATCCCCAGGCCCCGGACTTCACTCCCCAGGACTGTGAGTCGGTACACGATGTCATACGGTTTATCCATGAAAAGGCCGTAAATGAGCTGATGGATCTGCCCCGGTTTTTAAAACGCGTCAAGGGGGTCAAGATTTTTACCCTGTCCTCTGATGTGCCCCTTGGCCTGAAGATTCTAGACCTGGGGGGCGGGATCGATCCCCACATCCACGGGAGCCTGGTGTTACCGGAGCACATCCAATCCCTGCCTCTCAAAGCCCTTTGGGAAGGCGTTGCCGCCCCTGGAGTATGGAGCACCGAGCCTATTCCGGTGGATTTCAAAGGCATGATGTCCAGCCTCACCAAGACCTGGGCCGAAGCGCCCGGCAGTACCGCCTATGCGGGATTCAACCTGGCGGTGATCAGTGGGATTTACCTGAACCTGCACCTGCGCCTGGGCTACCACCTGAATCTGGTGGACGCCCGCATGCACCCGGAGCCGCAGCACAACCACATTTATTTCCGCTTTGTGGGAGGAGTCACCGACATAACCCGCAGATCCCGGCGGGCCCAGCTTCTGGCCCACATTTTGTCGAAATTCCACTTCAAAGTGGACGTCAAGGGAGACCTGGTGGTGGCCCGGGTGCTCCATCTCCCCCCGGAAGAGATGGCGGCCCGCCTCAAGGTATTAGGTCACCTGATCGGCTTCACCCGGCAGTTGGATATCCAATTAAAAAGCGATGAAGACATTCCCCAGTTTTTGGAATCTTTTTATCAACAACACTCCCCAGCGCGGGAGAAGTCTTCACTTTAGGAGGAAAACATGAGCCCCCAGAAGCTCAAGATCCTGGTCCTGGACGACGAACCCATCGTGTGCAAGCGTTTGCAGCCGGCCCTGGAGAAACTCGGATACGAAGTGGACACCTTCACCCAGAGCCTGGAAGCCCTGCACCAGATTCAAGAGACCACCTATGACATTATTATCACTGATCTCAAGATGAAAGGGATCGACGGCATGCGCTTCCTGCAGGAGGCGAAGAAGCACCACCCCGTCACTGAAGTTATTGTCATCACCGGCTTCGCCACCTTGGAAACGGCCAAAGAATCCTTCCAGAAGGGGGTTTTCGACTTCATCGCCAAACCCTTCAAGTTGAGCGAAATCCAGGAAGTGGTGACCAAGGCGGCGACCAAAATCCGCGGGGCCGGCGCTTGACCGGGAATCTTTCGGTTCAGTCCGTCAAGGAGTTCTCATTTATGGTTAAGACACTTGTGGCCATCGAAGTGGACCTGGCCTCCAGCTTTGCCATCAGGTATGCCTGCCGGTTGGGCAACCTGATCCAGATGGAGATTCACCCGATCTACGTGAAATTTCCCTCTCTCGAGATCCCCATGACCGGCGTGGGCTGGGTGCGGCGTACCTGGGAGCGGGAGGTCGTAGAAATGGGCCGAGCCGAGATTCAGGAGATGCTCGCTTCAGAAATGGAATCTTGCCCGGTGCTGCAAGAGCCCCGGGTGATCTATGGCGAGCGGGAAATCGAGCTCATCCATATCGTGGAGCGGGAACCCTTTGATTTGTATATTGAGGGAGCCCCCTTTCCCTTTACTCCAGCCACCATTTATAAACGGCTGCATGCCAAGTTTTATCAGCGTTTGACCTGTCCCCTGATCTGGCTTCGCAGCGTCAGGAAGATTAGCCGGGTGGTGGCATGCTGTTTAGATCCCGCTGGCACCAGAGCCCTCGTGGAGACTCTGGGGCGCCTCTTTGCCGGAAGCGCCGTCCCCCTCTATCTGGCCTACCCCGGGACCGAGGCCGGCAGCCATGATATGGAGGCTGTTGCCAGGAAAGCGGTGGCGGATCTCGAAGCCCACGGCTGCCAGGCGGCCCTCGGAGACGCCTTTGCTCCGGGGAGCAGCGGACCGCCTCTGGATCTCGTCAAAGATTCCGGGCTGGTGGCCATGGCCCTGGAAAGAGGGGTCAGAAAAGACAGCCCGCAGCTTTCCTGGCTGGCCAAGATAAGCGAGCCGTTGTTGCTGGTTCTGGTTTAACCTCCGGGTGGCTGCAAGATGGCCACCACAATCTGGCTCAAGAAAGGAAGGGAGCATTATGAAAATCCTGTTCGCCGGTGATGAACATCCCTATAGTGCGTATGCCCTCAAGGAAGTGGTCCGCCTGGCCATGAACACCTGGGCGGATGTCACGATGCTGGCTGTGTCTCCGGGAGATACCGGGGCTCCCAAGCCGGATCATCCCCTCACCCAGGCCCTCCAGGGATACCGGGACCTCTTTTTGAAAAGCCCGGAAGCCGAAGGCTCGCCCTATGCCCGGCAACAGTGGCGCCATGAGTGGCTGCCCCTGAAAAACGGCGTCTGGGAAGAACTCCTGGTCTGCCGGGGCGACAAAAGAGACTTGCGGGTATGTTTCCGAGCCGGGAATGCCGCCCAGGAGATCGTGACAGAAGCCAGGGAAGAGGAAACCGACCTCCTGATCCTGGGCTGCACCAAAGGCCGAGAATGTATCTGGCAGGAGGCGGCGCCGGTACCCCAAGGAGTGGTGAATGACGCCGACTGCTCGGTGCTTCTGGTCAAGGAAGAGCAACCCATCACCCGCATCC
>Ga0307425_1000815_pt1 | contig 19312 bp, 15 predicted proteins | sample SalMarWE160330MG_FD_202152 | JGI IMG/M metagenome (GOLD analysis project Ga0307425, IMG submission 202152) | Salt marsh sediment microbial communities from the Plum Island Ecosystem LTER, Massachusetts, United States - WE1603-30 | ecosystem: Environmental > Aquatic > Marine > Intertidal zone >...
CGTCAGCGCCTGATGCAAATCCGAGCCCGTACGCAAAACAAATTTCCCTGAATATTTTTTATTTGTAGGCGGAGGCAAAATCCGACCGTCTTTTTTATAGATATCTATCCATTCATCAACGATCTCACAAAGTTCTTTGTAGACGTTCATTTCATCGATCCCATGACAGCATTTTCCGATCCATCCTGGTACAGATCCGACATAACATTTGTCTTCATCCGACCATTCAACAATTTTTAAGTATTTATCTCTTTCTTTCATCGTTGGGCTTCTCTAATTTTTTGTTTGATTAGTTTTTCTTGATAGGATTTGGCATCATCTCCTGGTTGACCTGATAGCGTGAGAACGACACCAGAGGCATGTAGGAAATTGCGATGACTTCCCTTTCCTCCACGATTAATAAATCCAGCCATTTCAAGATCCTTTATCAATTCACGAATTTTTCTCGGCATTAATATAGTACTATTATGATACTAATTTGTCAAAACTTTAGGATAATTCCTTATTCAGAGTTAAAGAGTTAAGATTTCGCTTCAGGAATGTAGGGTGTCACATGCGCTTATGCGAAAGCCAGATTTGGATTCTCCTTGCCTTCTTTAGGCTGCAAGAAAAGACATACCATCAAGGCAACAATGCGAAATCCAAGAAGAAAATGACAGCAATGAATTCATCCATATAACGATCTGGATACATAAAAAATCTCACTTGTAAGATATAGTTTAAAAATGCAATTCTCCTTAGATGTTGCTTTTGACCCCCAAAATGGTGAGTTTAAGACGATTTTTAGGGTGATTATTTGGGTTAACTTATTTGTTATGAATGAGTTTCTGTGGCCCGTCCCCCTTCTCCCGTCCCCCTTCTTCTTGTGGCCCGTCCCCCTTCTTCTTCTTCTACCTTCTTACCTTCTTACATAATCTCTTCTGAATACTATTCCACAAAAACCTTCAGGCATATATTCGTATTTTTACAGGATTTAATCGTCACCAGATCGCCCCAGTTTTTACCGTTAGAGCTGACAAAGCCCTGTCCCCGCTTGGCCTTCACATTTTTAGTATACCCTTTTATTGGCATTTCCACTGGAATGGGATATTGCCAACCCTGAGTTTCGAGCTTTACAACAACAGAAAATTTTTCGTCTTGTTTGAGAGGCACTTTGTTGAAGCGGAGTGTATAGTATCCGGGAGAAGTCAGCCTGCCCGATTTTTTGTGGGCCAGGGTTCCACTTGCAGGATCATTAGCATCAACATTTTTATAAATATAGATTTTGTATCTGGTCGTCACACCTAAGGTATAAAAACTCACAGCTTTCAGAGGAGTGTTCGATCGGGCTTTAAAAATGTTCGCAAACCAAGCTTTATTGGAAGGAGGATAACCCAGACAACTTGTGAATCCACTGGGGTCGTATTCGTAAATCTCTTGATAATTGGTTGCGGATTCCGGCTTTTTGAAGGCTGCATTCCAATAAGTCGCAGCAAAATAGGGATCATGATAGGACACATAGAAATATCCGTCTTCTCCCCAATCAGGCCCCCAGGAGTTTCTGACAATGAATGCTCCATTACCCGGGGGGATTTCTTTGAATTTGTTCTTATCGAAGTTGTCCTGCCACCCTACAATGGCAACACCATGGCCTCCCTCTTCCTCAGAGGGATTGTAGAAAGAGTAATAAACTGGATCATAATAAAGATCGTCATAATACATCGAAGCGTACACCGCACCATATTTTTTAACAGCATCTTTAATTTTGTTATTATCGGAGGGCCCTGATCTTGGAGGAATATAAATGACATTTTGGACATGTTTCTCAGCATCGGTTTCGCTCATGGAAGCGGCATACTTGTACGGCAGGTCAGACTCATTCAGGGGTCCAGTCCATCTCGCTAGATAAGCCACCGCTATATCGATATTCCCTCCCTTGCATGGCCCCCATTTAAACCCGTGCTTCTCCATGAGGTGTTGCTCAGAAAAATCCCTTTTTTGCGAGGGAAGGAGACTGGACTCGACTGAAGCCATCGATGCAAATGCCCAGCACGATCCACAGGAACCTTGATTTCTAACAGGCGGGAGCTTGTTCTTGGTGCGGAGGTCGTATGATTTGGGAAGAGCGGAGGCGTCAAAATAAGATTGTTCATCCAAATCACTCGTATCCAAATATCTAAGGTCTAAAGGGCCTGGGATGAGGCCGAGCGGATGGCCGTCAGATGTGTACGTCATCCAGTCTATTCCTCTCTCTTGATCTTCAAGGTATTTCAGAAATTTCTCACTCATCGGTGCTTGGAGGAGTTGTGGATCTTGCCCGTCAAAATCTTGTTGTGAGAACACGCCAATGGTGAAAACAATTATGGAAATGACGAATACGATGGCAACACGATTTCTTTGGTTAGAAAAGTTCGAGAATTTCATCATTCTTACTTGCTTCCTGTTTTTTTGAATTTACTTGAGAATAGTCATTATATCCCATTCTTGCAAGTGAATAAATATGAGGACCGGATGAACATGGCGTTAACGCCGGCGATGGGAGTGGTGAGGATTGTAGGGGCGGAGGGTGAGATGGAGAAGGATGAAGTTTTGAGTAAGATTGTGAATTATTAGAGAAAATGCAGAGGAATTCCGGAAAGTGCTTATAAAAAGATTCCCAGATGATATAAAGGAGTTTATAAATAATACGCCATGGACATTTGCGAAAACTTATGCGCACACATGGCCTCATCATTATATCGTCAGAGATAGAGTCAACGAAAAGCTCTTTGTAAAAGCGGTTCAGCACATCCGACGCTTTGGGTATGAAGGCTGGTTCTACAAGATGAAAATTACCTATTTTGATGAAGATGGATTGGGAGAGTCGTTTTTCCGTTCCCTCACTTACCGGGTTTGTCTCATAAGATATATAGGGGACAACGGATGGATGGTTATGTCGCGTTCATGAAGGATCATATCAATCCTTAGCATTTCTGGACTAAGTTAAGGCGACGATTTTCGAGCCAAAGACAGAGACGAGGGCAGATTTGCCCATCATGGTGCCCGCATCAAGACATCATAAATAACGCACTAAATCAACATTTATTCAATCTCATCGCACAGATATCTGTTCGGGATCGCCTTCTCTCCCCTCATTATTTACAGCGACGAGGATATATGTATACGTCTTATCCTTTCCACTTGCCGGTGTAAATATTGATGTGTATTGGCAGGGAATTCAACCAAAAGACTCTGCGTTTCTCCTTCGATCGAGTAAATCCTGTATTTCGAGATACTCACATTGTTGGGATGAGGCTGCCAGGTCAGAACATTAATGTATTCCACTTGTGTCAGAGAGCGATTCGAGACTTTTTGGCCAGAAAAATTGAGGGGGGCATAGATAATTCGTGAGAAATTAGCTGTAATGGACTTATCCTTATTCATGGTTATTGTAGCGGGATTAGAGGTTCTGGATAAATCCCCGGTCCATTGAGAAAATCTATAATGGGCAAGAGGGGCAGCGTGATTGTTACTTTGGCCCCTTTATCATATGGGGAGATTCCTTGAGGAGGATTGGTGGTTCCTCCTGTGCCTGCGTCTAGGGTTAGATTATATTGCCGAACAAAGTTAGCTGTTATTGACATATCGGAGTTCATTTCAATGGTTAATGGATTCTCTGTAGAGAGCACGTCGCCAGTCCAATTGGAGAATCTGTAGTTGGATTCAGGGATGGCTGTAATGGTGACTCCTGTTCCATGGTCGATAGTGTGATTTCCGGGGGATGGTCTGGTGGTCCCTCCCTTTTGAGATCTTAAGGCCAATGTGTGCTGTTTTATGAAATGTGCTTTGATGGTCTTGTCCGAATCCATGGTGAATTTTATCGGATTTTCAGAACCTTCGACATCGCCACTCCAGTGGCTGAATTTGTAATCCTTGTCGGCGAACGCCTTAATCTTTACTTTTGTTCCTGGGATATGGGAGTGCTCGCCTGGCTTTGGACGAACAGTCCCCCCTTTACTTGCAGATATCGTTAAAGCGAAAGTTGAAGATATATTGGAGTTGAAGTAGATGTCATATAATCCATTTCTGCTATCTTGCCATACTACATAGACATTTTCTCCCGAACAAGCTATTTGTGGATATTGAGCATGATAATCTATAGGCAACTTCATTGAATTAAGTCTTATATCTTTTGTTCTCCAGTTCGCTCCCTCTTCTGTTGAGTAGTTAAAGAAGATATCGGAAATATGGCTACCTCCTCTTCGATCTGTCCATACTGCATATACATTTCCGTTCGAACACGCTATTTGAGGTCCCCACGATTCACTAGCACCTGGCAGATCGCCAGTGTTAAGACGGATATCAGGAGTTTGCCAATTTGCACCTCCATCTGCAGAATGATTGAAATAGATGTCTGTATAAGTATTGGGAGCGTTTCTGAAATCACTCCAGACTACATAAACATTGTCTCCAGAACAAGCAATTTGGGCATCCAAAGACTCACTGACGCCAGGCGAATCCCCAGAATCAATTCTTTGATCTGTCGGAAGCCAACCTCCGCGGGCCAAAAAAAGGAAAAAGAAAAGAAACAGTATAGAAAATGTGAACTTCGGTTTCATCATTGCCCCCACTGCTCTGATGAATTATCGATATATAAATTTTGTATTGGTGTCAATGAGTTGCCATCGTCTTGACTTATATAAGTTATAGTGTCCCTCGTTTTATCACTGCGTTTTGTGCATACAATTCTGTTCATTTTGTGTGAGAAAAAGGATCGATGTCTTTCGTTTTCGAGGTAAGACCCGGAGTATGACTTACAATCCAATTTCGAGGGATTTTAAAGCGTATTGACAGTGATGACAATTGTCATTATAATTATGACAAATGTCGCATTCCAAAAAAGGGTCTCCTAATATGGAACTTCAAGGCATGATTGAGGTCCTGGGCGGAGAGAGAACTTTCCACAGAAGTTTGCGTAACCGTATCGACCTGATAGAGCTGGGTAAGATTGGTTTAACAAAAGCGGCACTGCTTCATCTGGCAGATTATCTGGATCTTACTCTAAGCCAAATGGCCAATCTCCTCCCTATTACCGAGCGAACGATCCAGCGATACTCTGATGACCGACATTTCAGCCCATCTGTTTCAGAGCATATCCTCCAAATCGCCGAATGCACTGCCGCGGGAATCAAAGTCTTTGAAGATAAGGGAAAATTTCTAGCCTGGTTACGCCACCCAAACAGGGCATTGGGACAACAAACACCGATGAGCATGTTGAGCTCCCGGTTCGGTTCAGAAATGGTCCTCGATGAGCTCGGCCGGATCGAATACGGCGTTTTCTCCTGATGTTTGTTTACCGGATAGCTAAGAAAAAGCACATTAGAGATTTGTCTGGAATTGGGGCTCGTTTGTATGGGGGCCGATGGAACCGCAAAGGGATCGGCATTATTTATACATCGGAGAGCAGGGCTTTGGCTCTAGCCGAGTTCTTGGTGAATGTCCCTTTTTCAATACTTCCGAATAAATTGTGTATTGCAACGGTGGAGATAGACGATCAAATCCGTCCCATAGAAATCCCACTTGGTGATCTACCAAAAAATTGGCGTAAATTTCCTGCACCCCAGGACTTAGCGGAGATCGGGTCAAAGTGGGCTGTTTCGAATGAATCGTTGGCTCTTCGTGTTCCCTCGGCAGTTGTGCCCCATGAATTCAACATCCTCATCAATCCAAATCATCGGAATATGAAACATGTAGCAATTATGACTGTGGAGGGATTGGAGCTGGATAAACGGCTGTTTTGACCCCCAAAATAGTGTGTTTAAGCCGATAAACTGCTGTTTTTTATTAGTTAATTCTATTATTATCAGTATGTTATGCCAGCCAAAGCACAAAATTAACCCGTCTGAAGCTGTCCGATCTATTTTTTTCTTTTTACAGTTCGGTCTTCGTAGGGCGGCCGGGCAGGCTTTTTGAACGGCTGTTCTTCGAGCATCCGGAGGACCTCCTCGACTGCGCGTTTGAGCTGCGGATCAGTCCCCTCAGCCAGAATTGCCGGATCTTCTTTGACCTCGATATCAGGATCTACGCCATGACTTTCCTTGAACCACTTGCCGTCAGGATCGTACATGCGGAATGTGGGGACAGTCACGAAACCGCCATCGATGAGCTGGGGTGCACCGGATATGCCGATGAGACCGCCCCATGTGCGTGTCCCAATAAGCGGACCGAGTCCTGCCTTACGGAAGTAATCAGGAAAAGCATCCCCCCCTGAACCGCTCCATCCATTGATGAGCATGGCTTTTGGGCCGAAGTGAGCCACAGGCGGCCACTGCCAGTCTTTGCCGTCCCGTACAGCCCAGAAGGCCAGGGCAGGCCTATTGAGAAGCTCGATGAATCTGTCCGGGATCTGACCGCCGCTGTTGAAGCGCTCATCAACGATGAGTCCTTCTTTGTGGAATTGGGCTGAGAACTGACGAACAAGATCGTTCTGTCCGCCTAAACTCGTATCCTGCACATAGATGTATCCTATGCGTCCGTCCGAGTGTACTTCGACATACTTTCGGTTTTGTTCGATCCAGGCCAGGTTCCTCAGGCGTGTTTCATTCTTAAGAGTCTCAACGATGACCTTCCGGGCATTTTCTGTTGTCGGCTTGCTGTTAATCGTGAGTTCGACAATTTTCCCCCCTAATCCCTGGAAAGCTGCCCAAGGGCTTTTCGAGATGTCAAGAGGCACGCCGTTGACAGCAAGGATATAATCCCCTTCCTTGACGTTCGCACCCGGCATGCTAAGGGGCGACCTTACTTCACTATCCCATGGGGCTGCATCGATGATTTTAGCGATTCGATAGAAGCCGTTATCAATTTCCCAGTCGACGCCGAGGTAACCTACCCCGATATGTGCTTCTTCCTCAGTATCGCCACCCCCGCGGTAAGTATGGGAAGAACTGAGTTCGGCGATAAGTTCGCCGATGACATAATTCACGTCCCAGCGGGTAACAGCATCTTCGAGTAAATCCCCGTACTGCTTCCGCATGGCTTCCCAGTCGACGCCATGCATGCCAGGATCGTAGAAGAAATCCCTGCACAGCCTCCAGGCATCCGTGAAAATCTGACGCCATTCTGCCCGGGGATCGACCGTCATCTCGAGCTCACCTGTCTGCAGGGGCTTTTCCATTTTCTGGTCAGGCTTCACATCCACGATAGCAGCACTCTGCTTCTTCCAGACAAGTAATTTTTTCCCGTCAGCAGAGAGCCGGTATCCATCCACATCACCGAGAATGGTTTTTTCCTCTCGCTCCTTGAGGTCGTAATAGACAAGGGAACTTGCCTCCTCGCCCGATCCAGTGCGCGGGAACCTCTGGTAGAGTATCTTGCCCTCCGTCGCTTGAATATTGTTATAATTCCCAGGTTTCGGAGGGAGGACAACCAGCCGGCTCTCGAAATCCTTGACAGTAATCTCGACAGGTTTTGCCTCTTTTTTATCCGGCTCTTTTTCCTTATTCTTATCTTTGTTTTGATTTTTATCTTTGTTCTGTTCTTCCGGTTCCTCTTGTTTCAATCCCTCATCGTCATTGCGTGGCGCCAGGGGTGATGGAATATCCGGTGTTAGCGAAACGGCTACGATGTTTGTCGTGTTGGCATACAGGAAGGAATTATCCGTATCGCCATATATAGGATCGAACGTCCTGTTGGAGAGAAAATAGAGGTACTTCCCTTCGGGATCAAAGACTGGCTGAAAGTCGTTGTAATGGCTGGATGTCACCTGCTGCCGCTCGTTATTCTTGGTATCGTAGAGGTAGATGTTGTCGCTTCGGTTCGCTTCTGCTCGGGAGTAAGCCAGCCATCGGCTGTCCGGTGACCATCCGGGTTTGAAGTTTTGGAGCGCGCCTTCGTACTTCCACAGACCCTGATCAACTCTAATCGTCTTTTGTGTCTCAATATTGTAAATGTATATGGTCATGGATTTGTCGATGAAGGCGATCTTTTGACTATCTGGCGACCAATAAATATGGTATCTGAAGCCTGGTCCGTATGAGGTCAGCTTTTGTTCTTGGGAGCCGTCACGAGCGCTGCAAATGGTGAGCTCATACTCGCCGGAACGGTCGCTCCAGTAGGCGATGTGCTTTCCGTCGGGCGACCAAACAGGGAAGCGTTCCGCAACACCCGGACTTGTAGTGAGGTTGCGGATGACCCCATGCTCGGCTGGAACAGAGAATACTTCCCCACGCGCTTCGAACAAAGCCCTTTTTCCCTGGGGAGAGATCTCGGCATTATGGACCAGCTTGGAGACATTGACTGCGTGAGGTTTGAGGGTGATTTGGTCCGTCACAAGATCGATTTCCACTTGCGTTTGATTTTCTGTCTCCAGGTCGAGCAGAAAAAGTTTTCCTCCCGCCTCGAAGACGATTTCAGAAGGTCCTATGGCTGGAAAGTGGATGTCGAAATCTTCGAAGTTGGTGATTTGGCGTGCTTCTTCGCTTTCCAGGTCCATGGCCCAGATGTTGTGCCGCTGGTTTGGGCCTCGGTCAGAAAGAAAGTAGAGCGTCCTGCCGTGCCACATGGGCTGTGAGTCGTTAGCAGGATTGTCGGTAATATTTTTAGCTTTTATTTGATTCAGATCGAAGAGCCAGATATCAGGAGCCATGCCCCCGCGGTAACGCTTCCAGGTGCGGAAATCCCGTGAAATGGGCATGTAGGCGAGGATATTACCGTCGGGTGATAGAGATCCAAATTCGCCGTATGGAACAGGAAGCTTTTCAGCGAGGCCGCCTTTTTTGGCTATACGGTAGAACTGGCGGTAGCGCTGGCGGCCGCTCTCCATTGAGGAGACGTAGAGGATGGCCTCGCCGTCCGGATACCAGTCGATCATGAGGTCGGTCATGCCGTGGTGGGTGAGTCTCTGGAGTTCGCCTCCCATGGAGGGGATGAGGTAGATGTCTGTGTTCCCATCGTAGTTACCGCTAAAGGCGATTTTTTCCCCGTCCGGAGAAAATCTGGGGAACATTTCCTCACCGTGTGGGGAACTGAGCCGGAAAGCCGTGCCTCCTTCCTTTGCCACAACCCAGATGTCGCCGGCATAAACAAAGCAGATGTGAGTGGCGGAAACGTCCGGGTACCGGAGCATGCGGGCATTGACCTGACTGTACAGAAGTGATGTGCCGACCAATAGAATGAGTGTGGCTAAAAACACAAAAACAGTTTTTTTCATTTTTCTCTCCTCTGGATTGATTCCTGTATTGTATAAAATCAATGATAGCTGAAAATGACACAAAATATCCAGCCATGTTTTTCGGACGTAAGCATCCTTATTTCCGTGACAAGGGCATTAGAGGCAAAAAAGAGCGATTCACTGTCCTTATGAATCGGATGGTGGTAAAATTGTAAATATAAATTAAATTGTAAATTGTAAATTGGGGTCGGACCTCAGTAATTATTTTAATATCAGTAACTTAACCCTCTAAATGGGGTCCAATTTGGCCTTAAAAGCACTATTTTGGGGGCCAAATTAGCTATCTAAGCTCGATTCATTCCCATCTTTTCAATATGACACCTTAGCCTTTCTTGACATAGTGATAATTGCTCATTATCATGAACGCATACTCTTTATAATGAGCGATCTATGAATGCAACAAATTATCTAATCATGACCAATCATCAAAAAGTCCTCAGTTTTATGGCAAAATTCTCTGACAAAGAATTCTACGAAAGAGAAACCGCTAGAAAAACTGGCATCAGTTATGGATCTGCAAATAAAGTCTTGAACGACCTCTATTCGGCTCATTTGTTGACACGACAACAAAAAGGAAAAATGTTCTTTTACAAATTAGATCTGAGAGAGCCGATAGTCCGGCAATATAAAATCATAAATACAATAGCTCTCCTGCGTCCCTTAATTCTTAATCTCAGAGAACTGACAACACGAATAATCCTCTTTGTAAGCTGTGCCAGAGGAGATGACATATCAGAGAGCGACATTGATATTTTTATCGTTTCTGAGCAAAAACAAAAGACACTTCGAATAATCGGGAAGATGAATTTTGGAAGAGGGTTCGAAGAAATACGAATTCAGCCCGTTATTTTCTCCCACGATGAAATGCTCAACAGTGAGAGAAATGATAAAGAATTTCTGTCATTAGTGAGAGAAGGTATTATCTTGTGGGACAAGACTCTTGAGGGATCAGGAATTTATTGAATGCTCAAAGAGAAAGAAAATCGTTAAGTTCCCAAAAGCCCCGAGATTTATCAATAAAGAATTATCATCTGCTGGTGAAGAATTTGAAGAAGCAAAGCTTGGTATATCAAACGGGAAATTCAAATGGCCTACTATCCAAGTGTATTACTCGATGTATCATGCAGCAAGAGCTCTCTTTTTTCTCAAGGATACAGGGATAAAAGCCACCACTGTCTCTATGCGGCATTAAAAGCTTTATATGTCCGGAGGGGATTAATGGATTCAGAACTAGCAGAAGCCTTCTATCATGCAATGATTCTAAGAGAAAACGCAGATTACAGGAGCAGATTTTCAAAATCTGGAGCAATGGCTGTTTTAAAACGAGCTGAGGAATTTTTAAATTGTGTAAAAAAAATTATCCTTAGAAGTAGCTTTTTACCCACAAAATGGTGTGTTTAAGACGATTTTTGAGCTGATTTTTTAATTTAAATTATTGATTATAAATAAAATCTTGAGGTCCGTCCCCCTTCTACCTTCTACTCTTCTACTTCTACCTTACTTGCGCCAGAAATATGTGACCTTGACCATCAACGTGCGGTTGACGATCTCGGTATTGCCAGACCCCACCAGCCGTGCATCATTGTAGACCACATAGAGATTGCACGCCGGTTTATATATCCATCGCAGCAGAATGTCGCTAACGATCCTTTCCTTTCCCGCATTGTAATATTTATCGTCGTTCCACTGCAGATAGGCTTTCACATAGAGGTCCGTGGAAAAAAAGTAAAACATGCGCAGTCCTAACGTATTCGTGTGAAAATTTCCGTCAGGAAGACGGATGTTGTTATGCCTGAACTCCAGCTCCGTTCTCATCCGCCGGATGCGCGTAATGGTGCTGTTGAGACCGATGCTCATTTGGTGACCGCTATAATAATTTCCGTAATCGATATCGATCCCGCCGGCAATCGCCCGGCTTTTGTCGCTCTCTCCACTCAAAGAATACATAAAATCGGTGTACGTTCCTTTTGGGATGAGGAAGCCTTCACGGACTTCCCAGTCATAATCGATAAACTCACTCTGCCGCTGAATATTGATGCTAAAGCGTGAGCTGTTTTGGAATTCGATGGAAAATGATGCTCCTAATTTATCGTCTAACATCCTGTTATCATGGTCAGAACGGTAGCTGCCTTCGAGTTGATATCCAAACTGCCGAATGACCGACGATTGTTTGGGTCGCGGCGCGTATTCAATGGAAGCGTTGGTTAAACGAAAATCCGTGCGGCGGATAAATCCCATTTCAGGATTGAATTGGGCCCCTATATCCAGGTGAGATAACGAGGCCCTCCAAAGATCACTGTTATAATCCAGACTGATTTTCCCAGCCAAGTTTTGTTTGTTCCGATCGATGGTCTGTCCATCTTCCGTTTTTTCAGGCCCGAAGGTCGCAGCGAGATAGCCCGACACTGTGAAGTAAAGGCTTAGAGGAAAATGCCCGTCCACTCCCAGGGAGCGGTTAAAGTATGAGGAATGCATGACTTCCTTGTTCAGCAACATCATTCCTATGGTGGCCCGTTGGAGAATATCGCGCCGGAAGCGAACAACAGTGAAGTTTGCTCCATTAACCGTGGTTGATAGATCTTCTTCCCGATAAGTAACATCATTCGTCAGTATATTCATCAGTCCGACTTGATATTTACCGACCTTTCCGACCATTTTTGCGCCGCCGAGGATGCGTGCCTCATGGCCATCGACAAGCCCGAACCGGCGGCTGTAAAAAAGATCCATATCCGATTCGCCCCGATGCCAGTGGTTTCCTCCTCCTCCTCCGAAAGCAAAGACCTCAGCACCCTCCAGAAAAAATTCTCGTTTTTCCGGATAATAAAGGGAGAACCGCGTCAGATTGACCTGTTCCTGGTCTGCCTCCACCTGAGCGAAATCCGTGTTCAAGGTGAGATCTAAAGCCAGGTTGGCAGTGAGGGCAATTTCTGCATCCAACCCGATATCGCTCATGCGATCCGTGGCGAAATTGGTGTTGGAATCGTTTTCCATGCCTCCCAAGAAGTAAGGCATAAGTTCCAGATTTCCTCCCATTTTTGCGTCGGCGATGCCGTGAAGCGATCCCGCCTCGGAGAGCCGAAAGATTCCTGCTTGTCTTCCAAATTCACGCGGGATGTGCTGCCAGTACACATGTTCGTTCTTGCGGCGAATCATTCGTGCGCAGTTGAATCCCCAAGCTGATGAGCCCTCCTCATCGAACCTCAGTGTTTTCCAGGGGATAGCGATCTCGACAAACCAGCCTTCCTCAGTGATTTTTGCTTTGCATGACCAGACACCGTCCCAGGCCGGATTGTAGTCGCGGCCCTCGTTAGCCATTTTCGCTTCGCGCTTAACACCGTGGGGATTTGTGATGAAATAGTACGCGCTCCGGTGGTCGTGATAGGTATCCAGGACGAACTCGAAATAGTCATCGTCATCGACAATGGCATCGCGCCGCATTTCTCTGGCGATAATTTTGCCCGGCTCAGAATCATAACACTTGATCCCGATGTAAAGATTGTTGTCGTCATAGAGGAATCCCAGTTCGGTTTTTTCGGATGCTGGGGCCCCCTCGTCTGGCTCGCGCTGGGTGAACTGGCCTTGAAACAGGGCATTTTGCCAGGCCGGATCGTTTAATAATCCGTCGACTTTTAATGGAGTTTCTCTCCGGACAGCAGTGATGGAGCGTTTACCGTCTGCATCGCGGAGGATGGAGTTATTCTGTTGAGAATTTTTCAAGAGACCTTCAGCCCAGCCTCTTCCGGGGAGCAAAACGAGACAGAGGATAAGTAGCGCAAGATGCGATTGGTTGAAGAGATTCCGATAAAACATAATTCGTTTTCTGGTAAATGGACCAAAAATGATACCACAGTGTGAACCTATATCAAAATGTGTATTTTTATATGGGCCAATTTGAAAATGAAAATAAAATGAAAATGGAAAATGAAAATGTGAAAATGGGGACGGGCCACAACAAATCTCTTAATATCAGCTACTTAATTTGTTTAAATGGGGTCAATATGTCCTTAGAGGCACTATTTTGGGGTCAAAATCATCACTTTAACAATTAGTATTAGCCGGATATGACTCTTTTGAGCACTTTTACAACAAAGGTGTTAAGACTCTCCTCAGCGTTCAATGCTTTAATCGTCAGCGCTTGATGTAAATCCGAACCCGTACGCAAAACAAATTTCCCTGAATATTTTTTATTTGTAGGCGGAGGCAAAACCCGACAACTTTTTTTATAGATATCTATCCATTCATCAACGATTTCACAAAGTTCTTTGTAGACGTTCATTTCATCAATCCCATGACAGCATTTCCCGATCCATCCTGGTACAGATCCGACATAACATTTGTCCTCATCCGACCATTCGACAATTTTCAAGTATTTATCTCTTTCTTTCATCGTTGAGCTTCCATAATTTTTTATTTGATTAGTTTTTCTTGATAGGGTTTTGCGTCATCTCCTGGTTGACCCGATAGTGTGAGAACGACATCAGAGACATGTAAGAAATTGCGATGACTTCCTTTTCCTTCCCGATTAATAAATCCAGCCATTTCAAGATCTTTTATCAATTCACGAATATTTCTAGGCATTCATATAGTACTATTTTGATACTATGATGTCAACGCCCTAAGATATTTCCTTGATAAGAGTGATAAGATTTCTCTTCAGGGATGTTGGTTTTCATACGCGGTCATATGCGCCCTAGCGAAAGCCAAGATTTGGATTCTCCTGGCTTTCTTCGGGCAGCAAGAAAAGACATACCATCAAAATAACAACGTGAAATCCAAGAAGCCAATGACAGCAACAGAATCATCTATAATAACGATCTGGATACTTAAAATTCTCACTCGGAAGAAATGGTTTAAAAGGCAATGTTCCTTAGATGTTGATTTTGACCCCTCAAATGACGCGTTTAAGTCGATTTTTAGAGGGATTATTTGAGTTAATTGATTGATTATGAAAGAGTTCCTGAGGTCCGTCCCCCCTTAATCCCTTAACTTAATAAAACCGGAAGTCATAATTCTTCTTGGCAGGGTTCTCTCCAATCTACGACGTTCCCTTGGGCGTCAATGTTACCGACCTTATCCAGATTCCCTTTTCTTGTATCGTAGATATTGCCTTTTTTGTCGAAACACCCGATCTTTGTGTCATCAGGAAGGAGGCTAAGTTCATTTTCAAATATTCTCCCTTTGTAATCCACTTCAATTTTTTGCACATCAAATAGATTGGCCACGCCCTCTTTTGTAGTCTCGGATTTTAGAAAGGGCCATATATTCTCAATAAATGTCTGCGACACACCATCAGAATGTTCGCTCAAAATCCTAAGTGATTTTTCTTCCTTACGGTTTTCAAAGATACGATTGAGAGCGAGCACAGCTAGTAACACACCAATAACTAAAAGAGCGAATAGAAGGATGATATATCCAAATGTTATAAAAATCAGGAAAAGAATTCCGAAAAGATAAAGATACGCAGCAATCCTTATCCCGGATTGCAGCCAAATATTGCTGATATTCCTGGTCAACTCGTTCATGGTGATTAATAAAGAATACAACGGCATCAAGGTAAATCTTGCGATTTTATTTCCTCCATGAAGAGCATTTGAATATTTCCGGTTAATCCAATTATCACAATCTTCTGTAAATTTACGAACGGCTTCCAGCTTTAATAATACTTGGGCAAGGCCAAGAAGAAACGGCATTACAATAAAGATGATCTCAATTAGCATTTTAATTCAATTATTGAATGTTTCTACCCATTTCGGTTTCAGAATCGAGTCATTATTCGACTCACATAAGATTGTCCTACTTTTTTAGTCGTATGCAATCACCAACTGATTCACAAAAACTTATTTTGGTACTGCCAACGTAATGAGAATTAAGTATGCTGTCCCTATATTTTCTAAAATGGGAGCTACTTCATTTCGTCTGTGGGTGTGAGACACGAAGTGTGTTTGACAAACCAATTTTGAGGCATTATAAGAATATAAGAGAGACAGATTCGAGATATGAAAACTTCGGTGACTTTCCGCGCATCCCTTCCCATTAAAATCACAAAGAAAGAAGAGCATTATGTATCGTGCTGTCTAGTGCTGGATGTATGGTCCCAGGGTGAAACAAAAGCGAGAGCCACAGAAAACCTGAGAGAGGCGCTCCAGTTGTTTCTTATCGACTGCTATGAGCGAGGAACTCTGGATAAAGTTCTCAAAGACAGTGGATTCACTGTGGCAAGAACCCCACCAAAAAAACAGATGCCTCCTTCGAAGCACAGAATAGACATAACCCTTCCCTTTATAATCGATGATCGTAAGGCACCATGCCAAGGTTAGCTCCTCAGCATTATCGAATCCTTGTCAAAATCTTTGAACGGGCGGGATTTCCTGTAAAACGAACTCATGGCAGTCATATCATTATGAATAAGCCAGGTGTGGATAGGCCATTAGTTATTCCTAAATATGAGAGAGTAAATGTTGACATTATTGAGGCTAACCTGAGAACTGCGAAGATGAGCAGAGAAGAGTATTTCGATCTCCTGAGGGAATGAGAAAAGTGTGGGAAACTGAAACTGGGGTCGGACCTCAGTAATTATTTTAATATCAGCAACTTAAATATCTAAATGGGGTTTAATTTAGCCTTAGAAGCACTATTTTAGGGGTAAAATTAGTCATGTAAGCCCAATTCATTGCCATCTTCCCAATAAGACACCTTTTCCTTTGCTGGAGATATGGAAGAATTAAAGGTTCGTATATTAAACGGGAAATTCAAATGGCCTATCCCCTATTATTTAGGGGTATTACTCTATGTATCCTGCAGCAAGATCTCTTCTTTTTTCTCAAGGATCCAGGGAAAAAAGCTACTCCTCCCTTATTTCCTTATCCCACTTTTCATAGAGCTGGAATGCTCGTGTTCCAGATGTCGATGTGAAGCTTCCAGGTCTCATCAGGGGCTTTTTTCCAGACAACCAAGTATTTGCCAGTATCTGCGATCGCGTCCTGTCCTTCGGGCTGAATGGTCAGATCATACTTACCGATCTCACAGACCATATCGCCCATCCCGAGGACTTCCACAGTTGTTAGGATGACATCCTTTATGCCCATCTGAAGACCTCCGCCCCAAAAGGCCTCAATGCCTTCACTCCCTGCAATCATCTCGCTGTTTGGGGGCAAAAGTTTGGCATCCTCTGTGTAGAGAGCGGCTAAAGCGGCTGCGTCCCCCATACGGACTGCCTCACCGAACTTGACATTGGCTTCCTCGATGGCTTGCCGCACTTGAGCCATATCCATGGCCGGTTGCTCTGCCATCACTTCCTCTGCTGGCTCTTCAGCCTTTTGGCAACCAAAAGTCAAACAGAGCAAAAGAACGAGAGGAATGAGTGTGAGCGATTTTTTCATATGATCCCTCCTTCAAAGGTAATGCATAAATTAGATATCAATTGACACAGGCTGTCAAGTTGAGGGCAGGCAATTCCAAATAAGGTTATAGAAGCACATTTTTGTGTAATTGTCGTAATTGTGCTCAGCCCGAGGCAAGTATTTCAATCAAGTAAAGTTAAGCCATTTTTTCGGGTTAAATAAGACCTTAGAATCACCTTTTTGAGGACCAAAAGTGATGTTTAAGAATAATTACTTTAGATGGATTATAATTATTTGCTTAGACAATTGTTTTTGTATAGAAAAAGGAGCCTCTAAGAGGAATAATGAGCTATTTTTTTAGGCTAATTCTTTTATTATCAGTAATTAACGCCAGCCAAAGCATAATAATATAATAATAAATAACTGATTATTTCGCTTGCGGTAGGTTTAAAAGTCGCAGAAGTTCCTGGAAGCGTGAGTCTTCGCGCAGGCCGTCAAAAATCGGATCTATACAGATATAAGAAAAGTTGGGATCACGCTCTTCGTAGGATTTCTCCAGCCATTCGAGGGCTTCTTCGTTCTTCCCAGCCCGGGTGTACAGCGTCGCGATTTGCCATGGCGATACAAAGGTCGTTTTTCTTCGTTCGACTTTCAAATCCGCTACGTTACTTAGCGCTCGATAATAACCTCCTTCTTCGTAACCGCGGATTAAAGCCTCCTCGTCCTCAAACTCGCCCCTCGAATTAAACCATGTCTTCCAGACGTCTATTGCTTTCTCATGCTCACCCGTTAAGTGATAGGCGGACTTGAGGCCCGAAAGTGCCATTTGGCCAGTTGGGTCTGTTCTTATTGTTTCTTCGAGAAACTCGACGGCTTCGTTATACCGGTGCGCGTACATCAAACACCAGGCGTATATAGTCCGGATGTTGGCGTGGAATGGATCCAATTCTAAAGCTCGCTCGATCTGGGCCATCGCTTCCTCCGGCCGATTCAAATAGAACAATAAATACGCGTAATAGGCACGCCCCATCGCAAAATTAGGATTGAGTTCGATAGCACGAAGATAGGCCCTCTCTGCAGCCTCCCAATCCCATTCTCCCGTGTCCCATGCATTCCCTCCCGCAATCGCGAATTGAACTTCAGGGAGATTTGGATTCAACTCCATGGCTTTTTGACCAGCTTCCATGCTTTTCTTATCCGCATCACTAGGAGGCATCAATCCCTGAATTGCGTATCCTCCATAGACTGAGGAGAGTCCTAAATAGGCCAGGGCATAATTCGGATCTTTCTCCAGAGCTAATTCAAAGTATCCACGTGCTATTTCGAGATCCTGTGCTGTCAGTTTATAATAGTGAAACAAGCCTTTGCGATAGGCATCGTAGGCCTCGGGATTGACCTGGTGAGTACTGGAAAGGGTTGTCTCTTCTTGTGCGGTCAACTCGACTCGAGCTTTATCGGCAATAGTGCGGGCCATTTCTCTATACATGACCTGCACATCGGCCATATCTCGGTCGTACGTCTGCGCCCAAAGGTTCCGTTCCTCAGGGAGAGCCTCAATCAACTGAACCCGAACGCGCACGCTCTCGCCAACCCGGAGTACCGTTCCCTCAACCAAGGCATCCACATTTAACTCCCGGGCAATCTCCGGCAGGGGCTTCTCCTTACCTTTATACATCATGATCGACGTGCGGGAGATTACACGCAGTGAGGAAATCTGCGATAAATTACCGATCAATTCATCGGTCGCTGCATCCGCAAAATAATCCTGCTCTGTATCACCTGTAAGGTTCTCAATCGGCAGGACCGCGATCGCATCGATCGCTTCCGCATGTCCAGTAAATACACTTAAGGCAACAATAGTCAATATGACAAGAAGGCCTGCCACGCCACTATACAATATTGCTCTCTTTCTCTTGAGCAGCTTCGACTTCCTCAGTCTCGCCTTGATTTCTTCCGGGACTATTCCCGCTGATATGGACCTCAGATCATCTAAGAGTTCCGCGATGTGCTGGTAGCGATTTTCCGGATCCTTCTCCATCGCCTTGTCGATCACTTGCTCTATGGATACCGGAATCTCAGAGCGCAAATCCGTAAGACGGTTGGGCCTCTCATTCAAGATGGAATACACAACAGCCTGGTCATGCTCCCCTTTAAAAGGCAATTGACCGCTGAACATTTCATACAGAACCACACCGAATGACCAGATATCCGTGCGAAAATCGACCACTTCCCCGCGTGCTTGTTCGGGAGACATGTAGGCGATTGTCCCCATCATCATCCCTTCCTGTGTGACCATGGTCGTCCCCGTTACCCTGGCCAGGCCAAAATCCATGATCTTCGCCTGATTCCTCTCATCCACCATGATGTTGGCGCTCTTGATATCCCTGTGTACCACTCCTTTCTTATGAGCCTCCTCTAAACCCTCGGCTGTTTGAATGGCAATCTCAAGAGCTTCATCGAGCTCTATAGGGCTTGAATCAATCTTATTCTTTAAGCTCTGGCCTTCGATATAGGCCATGGAGATAAAAGTTTTATCCTCTGTTTCATCAAACTCATAAACAGTACATATGTTGGGATGATCAAGAGCAGCAGCAGCCTGTGCCTCCCTAATGAATCGCTCTTTGATCTCGGAGATGTGTGTTAATTCCTGAGGAAGAAATTTCAAGGCCACACCCCTTTTCAGCTTTGTATCATGAGCTTTGTAGACAACTCCCATACCCCCTCGACCAAGCTCTTCAATGATCTCGTATCTTCCTGCGAAGGTTGTGCCTTTGACTAAAAACTT
>Ga0307425_1000823_pt1 | contig 19221 bp, 18 predicted proteins | sample SalMarWE160330MG_FD_202152 | JGI IMG/M metagenome (GOLD analysis project Ga0307425, IMG submission 202152) | Salt marsh sediment microbial communities from the Plum Island Ecosystem LTER, Massachusetts, United States - WE1603-30 | ecosystem: Environmental > Aquatic > Marine > Intertidal zone >...
ACGGAGATCTCCAAGATCGATAACGCCACCAGGGAGGTTTACGCCGAATGTGAGAGTGGTAATGAGGTTGTTTTCTACGCACTCGAAGGCAAGCACGTTTGGCCTGGAGGTGTGCAGGAATTTGTAAAAAATCTTTCCGGCAGGAATTTAAGGGCCACGGATGCAGTTTGGGAATTTTTCTCTGCTCACTAAGTTTTTATGTACATTATATTCGAAGGCATAGCCGGTACAGGCAAATCCACGCAGGCTAACAAGCTGTTCTCATATTTGCAAGAAAAGTTAGACCAAGAAGTTGTGCTAACCAGGGAACCGGGAGGAACAGAAATATCTGAGACCATAAGGAAAGTCGTTCAGGGTATGGAATTCAAAGAGGAGATGGAGCCCATATGCGAAGCTTACCTATATGCGGCTTCTCGAGCTCAAGCCTTGAGAAAAATAGTTAAACCAGTTCTGGAACACGGAGGTGTTGTTGTAGCGGACAGAAGCTTTTTAACCTCGCTAGCTTATCAAGCCTTTGGCAGGGAACTTGGTTTTGACCGTGTTTATAGCATCAACAAAGAAGCTATCAGCGGTATCATGCCTGACCTGATCGTATATTTGGAATTGGACATTGAGAAAAGTCTGGAAAGGTCCTTTGATAAAGAAGGAGACAAGTTTGAACGTTTGGGTGAGGATTTTTATAAAAGAGTATCGGACGGCTACGAATTTGTCAGCCGGCACCCCGATTTTAAAGATAAATGGATCACCATAGACGCTTCAGGTACTGTGGATGAAGTTTATAATAATCTGTTACAAAATTTAGAACCCAGGTTAGCACATCTATGGACCTGATACTTTTCTCCGGTAACAGCCTCATACACAAAGAGTGGATCGAAAGGGTCGAAGAAACTCTTAGGTCATTATTTGGACGGACATACATTCAATATTATAAACATTGGGATGACAAAGCCGAGGTTATTTATTTGGACAAAGAGCTGCAAGAGACAGCCAAGGTCATCGATGATTACAAAAACTATGTCATTTTTGGTAAGTCTGCCGGGACTTTACTGGCCCTAAAAGGCATCAGTGAGCAAGTGCTTAAGCCCGAAAAATGTGTGTTTGTGGGTTTGCCGGTAGAGTGGGGTAAAGTACACGGTTTTGACGTGGACGAATGGATGTTTGGTCTGGACATACCGACATTATTTATACAAAAGTCTTATGATCCGGTGATGTTCTATGAGGATCTGAAAAGTTATTTACATGAGCAGGAAGTGAACGATCATCAAACGGTGGAGATCCCAGGCAACGACCATTTCTATAACGACCTTGAGACTTTAAAAAGACTGGTTGAGGGATTTTGCTTTAGTTAAGCTTTAAGCTTTCGATAACTATCTTAAACGTTTCCTCTGAGATATTTGTTTTGGATATTATTAAGATGTTATTTTTGGCAGCGTGGGGGATCAATATTAGGTCATTACCTTTCCAGGAATAACCTGAGAGCATGACGGCTTTTTGTCCTGCAACATCGATCTCTGTCTGTGTCCCATTCGGGGTCTTGTTCTTGACCACCTTGTATTCATCCGTAAGTTTTGCTTTTTGTTCTTCTACAACCTCATTAAAATCTGTTCGAATAAGTTTATAAGTGTAAAAAACTCCTAAAGCATCGGAGTTGTCATTTTCTGCTATGGTGATAGGGTTTTTTAGCTCGTCGAACAGGGGTGCCGGTACCTTGCAGCACTCGGTGTTCATGGTCCTGGGGTAACTGAAGGAAATACCTTGTTGCTTGTCTTCATACTCGATGTTGTCAGGCAGATCCGGGGAGTCCACATCTATCACCAAAGAATCCAGGATCTGATTTTCCCTGGATTTGTAAATTTGTTTAAAGCCAACATCTCCTTTATAAGTCTGGCTGATCTCATACACCAGGTCATTGGCTGTGATGTAGGTGACCGAGTAGTCGCTGTTGCAGTCGTAGACATCAACCGTGACTGCGTCAAAACCAGCCACCTTTCTGCCATACTCATTTGTGACCGTGGCTGTCTCCGGACATAAAGATAAGAACCAATTTTTCTTAATGACAGCGGCATTTTTAAGGTCGCTGGCTGAAAGTTTGAGGGGTGTAACTTTGAATATATAACCCCTGACCAAATTCTCTCCGTCAGCATTTTCGTAAGGGATGATATCTTTATAAAAAACCTCTACCGAGAATTCGGTTTCGGAAGTATTTTTTACCTCAAGAAGGTCTCCTTTGGGATAGTCAAAAGAGAACCTGTATTTGTCGCTGGAGTAGATCTCCCATTCTTCAACTTCAGGAGGTTTTTCCTCCGTAATGATCACTTCCTGCTCGGGTTGGGTGCCGGACCTTGGTCCATCAACCACATAAGTATCTTTGGTCTTTGTGTAAATGAACTTTAGTATCATGCCCATGGCAATTAGAAAGATAAAGCCCATGACCGCAAATCCGGCTAATCTGACCTTTACATAAAAAGCCTTCTTTTTCTTTTCGATCTCATCACCAGTGTTGACCGGCTGATCGGGAGATTGGCCTTCTGAGGGGGTTTGCGGGGGTTGGGCAATGTTCATAGCGTTTTCCATGTTTAGTTCAATTCCTTCATATCACCAAAAACTTTGATGAGAAAATTTATATGCTCGCCAAAATCCTCTCCAAACTTTTCTACACCATACATTATTTCTTCTCGATCGACCTTTTTAGCAAAGGCTTTGTCTTTGAACTTCTTTTTCACCGATCTAGCCTCCATGCCGGCAAAGCCTTCAGGTCTCATGAGGGAGTAAGCGTATAAGAACCCGGCTAGTTCATCGGTAGCGATTAAGGCGCAGCCAAGTTTGGACTCGGGTTCTTCTCCGGTTCTCTTATGAGCGTGGGCTGAAACAGCGTTTATCATCACTTCGGGAAATTCCCATTCCTTGAACCAGGCCAGCGAGATCTGTGGGTGCTCATCGGGGTACTGAAAATAATCAATATCATGGAGAAGACCTGTGATGTACCAAAGCTCCTCATCCTCACTGAATTTTTGAGCATAGGCCTTTAATCCGGCAGCCACCATTTTGGCATGGAGTTTTTGATATTCATCCTTGACCATCTCATCTAGTAATTTTTCTGCCTCTTCCGGTGTGAATGATATTTTTTGTGGCTTGTTCTGTTTTGGCACACCCAGATTGTAGATCTCTTTAGTTACTTCATCGATCTTTGATCTCATTTGTGGGAACAGGGTGCCTTCTCTGGCTGTAATATCTTCCAGGAACCAAAACACACGTTCGCTTTGTCCATAGCCAGTGGTGGGAGGCATGCCATATTCGAGCATTTCTACATAGTCTATATCCAGCATTTGCGCTTCATCGTCACCCTGGTCTCTGGCTTTTTGCTGCTCCAAAAATCTGGCCAACTGGTCCTGGGGGTCGTTTAGTTCCGTGTAGCCGTTGCCTAGCTCACTACCGGCAATGATGACGTGGAATCTTTCCGTCAGATTCTCATTTTTTACCATGGATTTGGCTAAGGGTGAGACGAACTTGGGTTCGTTAATAAGAAAAGCCGGACCGGCCATATCCTGCCTGATCAGTTTCCAGAGGTTATCCACCAGCCGGGCGCGGTTAATGGCACCGGGAAGTTCCACGTTATGTTCTTTGAGGATATTAAGGATATCCTCATCAGAAGTTTTGAAAACATCCACGCCAAACTTATCTTTAATGACTTTGGTGTATTCCAGCTTTTGCCACTCATCGGCCAGATCAAAAGTGAATTTACCTTTAGTGAATTTTGTTCTGTTGTAAACCTTTTTAGCCGTATATCTGAGAAGATCTCTGACAAGCTTCATGTTATCTTGGTAATCGGCATAAGCCCAATACCATTCGAGCTGGTAGAACTCTTGCAGATGCTCGTCACTTAGTCCTTCATTTCTGAAATTGGGGCCAAAAGTATAGATCTTTTCGAAACCGCCGCCTATCAAACGTTTTAAATAAAGCTCAGTGGAGATCCTGAGGTAAAAATCTTCGTCCAAAGACTCGTGATGTGTGACAAAGGGCTTGGCATCAGCCCCACCGGTGACGTGTTCCAGGACAGGTGTTTCCACCTCCACAAACCCTTTTCTTTTGAGAAACTCTCGGCAGGCTTCCCAGTATTTAGCTTTTCTTAAGAACAGCTCTCGGCGTTCAGGGTTCACGGCCAGGTCTAGGTATCTTCGTCTGAAAATTGTATCCTGATCCTTCAAGCCTTCGTGCTTATCCGGCAAGGGTCGGATAGATTTTGTGAGCAGCTTGAGCTCTTTGACCAAGAGAGATATTTCCCCTGTTTGGGTGGTCGTCACAACGCCTTTGGCTTGCACAAAATCTCCGATATCCAGCAAGTTCAGATCGGAAAAACCTAGACTTTGAGCCTTTACACTTGTGGGAGATAAGTCTTCTTCTTTAATATAGAGTTGGATCTTACCGGAAAAGTCATGCAAGTCCATGAAGACGAGCTGGCTGTGGGTTCTTATTGAGTGTATGCGGCCGGTAAGGCAGATCTCTTTGTTCTCATATTTTTTCGGGTGCTCGGATACATCATGATTGGCCGCATCCTTTCGAGCATGAGGAGGATAGGGCAAGATGCCCATCTCTTTGAGCTTATTTAATTTGCTCAGGCGTTCGTTTCTAAGTTCCTTAAGCGTGGCCATAGTATTTACAATTTATCATTTTTTAGGCAATAAAAAAACGTCTTTAAGACGTTTTTTAGCTCATATGGGAAATGTTCGAACTATCTTATCTTGAGGATCGTATAAGTGAGTTTGCCGATGGGCGCCTCAACCTCCACCTTTTCACCCACTTTTTTACCCAGGAGCGCGCTGCCTAAGGGAGATTCGTGTGATATTTTTCTTTCTGTTGGATTAGCTTCCGGTGCGCCCACAATGTGATATTCTTCCTCACCGCCATCAATATGAAGAATGACCTTTGAACCCACCACAATTTGTTCCGAAGCAGCCCCGTCGGCCACCTTGGAATTTTTTATGATGTCTTCCAATTCCATGATCCTGCCTTCAATAAGTGCTTGCTCTCTTTTGGCTTCATCATAGGCTGCATTTTCGGAAATGTCACCCATTTCTCTGGCCGACTGGATCTGCTGAGCAATGTCCGGTCTTTTTACATCCACCAGCTCTTTAAGCTCGTCCTTAAGCTTTTTCATGCCTTCTTTAGTTATGTACAATACATTATTAGTTTGCATATCTTGACCTTAAAATTAACCTTTTAGGTATTTCTGGAAACCTTTCGACTCTTGCTAAAATAAATGCCCCGTAAAAAAGGGGCTCTATTTCTATAAATTAACTTAGGAAATATAGCACAGGTGCAAATAAGTGTCAACCATGTCCCGGACAATTATGCTGTAGTAGCAAGGTATTCGGGTAGTGTGAACATGGTTTTTAGTATGGGTCTGCGCTCGTATGTGGCGAGAAGAATAAATAAATTTCTTAAAAATATGCATAGACAAGTTTTGTACTCAAAATGTATAATGGAGGTATGGAGATGAACAATAACAATGTTCCCAGCGATGCGCCTAAGGAGTTTCCCCGTGTTTCTAAGTTCAATGTAGAAGTTACTCCACCTAAAACAAAGAGACCAGCTTTAGCTATCTTGATAGGTGTGGCAGCTGCTTTTATTGTATTTCTATTGATCTGGGTCTTTATCCTCAAAAAATCACCCTTGAGTTTTGTTAATGACATGGGTGGTGACAACAATTCTTCAGGGCAGATGTCACAGCAAAAAGTGGAAGATCCCTTGACCGGAGTCGAATATCCCCAAAAAGAAGCTGAAGTGTGGATAAATTCCCGACCACTAGCTGTCATGGTCAACAACTATGTTGACGCCAGACCTCAATCCGGTTTGATCTATGCCGATCTGGTCTATGAGATAGTGGCTGAGGGCGGCATTACCAGATTTTTGGCTTTTTACTTATCCGACACGCCGGAGAAGATCGGACCGGTAAGAAGCACTAGGGAATACTATCTGGTTTTGGTGAAGGAGTTGGGAGATGCCATGATCATGCACATCGGCTGGTCTCCTCAAGCCTTGGAAGCCATTGAGACCTGGCCGGTGAGAAGTTTGGGTAGAGGTGGTGGTACGTTTTGGCGCGAAAATCCCCGGGATGTGGCGGTCGAGCACACAGCTTTTACGGACGGCAAAGAGTTGAGAACTATTGCTGATAATATAGGTTGGGACGGCACCAGAGACTTTGTCATCTGGGCTTTCAAGGATGATGCCGGCAAATATCAAGACAAACCGGATGCAACTAAGATCTCCATTGACTTTTGGTACGAAGGTGATTATTCGGCCATTTTCGAGTATGATGCGGATACCAACACATATCTGAGATTTATGGGCTACGACGAGGAGGGAAATCCCATTCCTCACAAGGATCAGGAAACGGAGGAACAGATAAGAGTTAGTGATGTTATTGTGCAGTTTGTGGCCGAGACACCCATTATCGGAGATGATAAAGCCAGGCTGGAATATGAATTGGTAGGCAGCGGCAGCGGGTTGGTATTTTTAGACGGTAAGATCATCGAAGCTACCTGGACTAAAGAAGGACGGGATGAGAGAACTATGTTCTACGATCAGAACGGAGATCAGATCCAGTTCAATCGGGGAAAATTTTGGATCAGCATTGTTCCCGATAGGAATGTTGATCAAGTTGTATATAATTAAAAAGTTATCTGTCCTAGACTAAAAAAGAAATGCTTAAAGATCTATTTGTATCAGAAGTCAGATTAAAGATATTAAAATTAACCCTAACCCGTCCGGATGAACAATTCCATGTCAGGGCCATTGTGCGGGCAGTGAAGGCCGAGATCAATGCCGTACGTAGGGAGTTGGCCAAGCTGGAGGGCATGGGCTTGCTGAGAAAAAGACAAAGCGGCAATAGGATCTATTACAAAGCGGACACTACTCATATATATTATTCGGAGCTTTTGGCTATGGTGTCCAAAGAGGATGGTGTGGGCGGACTGATCTTGAAGAATGCCAAAGATCTGGGAACCATCAAGTTCGCCATGATTGCCACCGCTTTTTTGAAAGGCAGAAAATCATCCGTCTTGGATGTGGACCTTTTCCTGGTGGGGGATTTTGAACTTGACGTGCTAAAGAGAGTGGTTGCTATGGGAGAACGAGAGATGGGTGTTGAAATAAATTATTCGGTCATGTCAGAAGAAGACTTTACTTTTAGGAAAAGAAAGAACGATCACTTTATTTCCAAAGTGCTGACCCAAAGCAGAACTATGCTCATCGGGGACGAAGAAGAGTTTTGTTCGGTGGTGTAGCATGTTCAAAAATATCTACTTCAGATTAGGGTTAATATCGACCTTGGTGGCCTTGTGTCTGCTGATAGATCTTCCCCGTGTTCCCATTAAAAGCGATAATCAGTGGCTAAGCGTAGACTCCTTTATTGGCGGATACTCCTTTAGTTTATTTGGCGGCCGATATCAGTTCGATTTTTCTAAGTTCAAAAGAGGTTTGGACCTAAACGGAGGCGTGAGGATAGTTTTGCAAGCTAATTTGGAGGATATAGCCCCTGAAGATAGAGAGAAGGCGGTTGAATCGGCCGTGGAGGTCATAGAGCGCAGAGTTAATCTCTTGGGGGTGTCAGAGCCCCATATCTCAACTTTAAAGGTAGGGGATGACTACAGGATCGTAGTGGAAATACCGGGTGTGGGTGATGTGACGGAGGCCATCTCTCTAGTGGGAGAAACTGCCCAAATAAAATTCATGGAACTAAAGGATGATGTGGAGTGGAATGTGGAAAATTACCAACAATATTATTTTTCACCGGATGTGTGGCAGGAAACCGATGTTACCGGGGCAGATCTTAAAGGGGCAGCCGTGGTCTTCGGCTCGGGAAGTAAAGCAGGTTTGCAGGACAGGCCGCAGATCCAGCTAAGTTTTACCAAACCAGGTTTAGATAAATTTTCCGAAGTGGCCAAAAAAAATGTAGGCAAACCTGTGGCCATTTTTCTTGATGATGAGGTAACCCCTATCTCCATGGCCGTAGTTGATCAAAATTTAGCCCAGGGATTGGTGAGCGATCCGGTCATTAGCGGTAGCTTCACCATGCAGGAAGCCCAAACCTTAAGTGTGCAGATCAGAGCCGGCGCTTTACCTATAAGCATAAGCGTGGTGGAGCAGCAGACCATAGGCGCCACTTTGGGTGAAGAGTCAGTGCAAAAAAGCTTTTTTGCCGGATTAGTAGGCATGGGAATGGTGCTTATTTTTATGATCTATATGTACAGGCATATGGGTGTGCTGGCTGATATGGCACTCATAATTTATACCATCATTATTTTGGCCATCTTTAAGATCATTCCCGTGGTCCTGACCCTGCCGGGCATCGCCGGATTCATTCTATCCGTGGGCATGGCCAGTGATGCTAACATTCTCATTTTCGAAAGGATCAAGGAGGAGATCCTTTGGGGTAAGCCGGAAGCCATGGCCATCAAACATGGTTTCGAAAGAGCCTGGACATCTATCAGGGATTCTAATATCTCTTCACTTATCACGGCCTTTATTTTGTTCGAATTCGGTACTGGTCCGGTCAAGGGCTTTGCTCTGACCCTCTCCTTAGGCATAATGGTATCTTTGTTCACTTCCATCGTGGTGGTGAGAACTTTGATCGAGGTGTTTAACATCGGCGACTTCAGAAAGGTGACCCAAAAATGATGAATGTCATGAAATACAAAAAAATATATTTGTTATTTTCTGGGATCGTGCTTTTACCGGGCATCATCTCGCTGTTGGTTTTTCGTCTTAATCTGGCAGTTGATTTTACCGGAGGTTCGGTTTTTACCTATGATATTTCAAATGTCACATCCTTGGAAAGTGCCGAGCAAACAGTTAAGGATGCTTTCTCAGAGCAAGGAGTGCCCATTAATGAACTTGTGTCCAGCCAGGACCAAATAGAGGTGAGGACGGAACCGGTCTCGTCTGAGGTCAACGACCAGCTGCTGCAAAAGATAAAAGAATCCCAAGACAGCATCTCACAAAAGTCGTTCATCACCGTGGGTTCGATCATAGGCCGGGAAACGGCGCTAAAAGCTTTCAAAGCCCTAGGAGTAGCCTCATTGGGCATCATGCTCTATATTGCCTATGCCTTTAGGAATATCCCCAAACCTTATTCCAGCTTGAGATTTGGCGTTAGCGCCATCATTGCCATGCTGCACGATGCCTTTTTGCTGCTAGGTATGTTTTCTTTGCTGGGCAAGTTCCATGGTGTGGCCGTGGACTCTTTGTTCATCACGGCCGTTCTCACGGTGATAGGGTTCTCTATCCATGATTCCATTGTTGTCTTCGACAGGATAAGGGAGAATCTGAAAAAAATGCCTTCCAGCTGGGGTTTTGAGGATGTTGTCAATTTTTCCATCGTCGAAACCTTGAACAGATCTTTTGCCACCTCTTTGACTGTGCTCATCACCTTATTATCCCTTTTCATCTTGGGAGGTGAGAGTATCAAGTATTTTGTTCTGGCCCTCCTTATAGGTATCATTTCAGGCACATATTCGTCGATCTTTACCGCCAGCCCAATTCTCGTGATATGGGAGGAACACATTTTAAACAAAAACAAAAAAAGCTGATCTTATGTATAAATGGAAAGTGCTATCTCAGTATGATGCCAGTGAGTCTATCAGGGACCGCTTGCTGGAAAATAGGGGAATTGCTTCCTCTCGTGAAAAAAAGCTATTTTTAGAGCCGCCTCCGGTTTCATATTGGTTCCAAAGACTGCCTAAGGATCTGCTGCGTTCCTTACGGGATGCCAGGGAGATGATCCAAGAATGTATACGCAAGGAGCAGGCCTTGATCATTCACGGCGATTATGATGCTGATGGCGTGTGCGCTGCAGCAATTTTATACAAGACAATCAGAGAAGAACTGGGCTACGAACACGTCTACGCCTTTATTCCTAACAGGTTCTCTCATGGCTATGGTCTCTCCGATAGATCCATAGACGGAGCTCTGGAGATGGTGGGAGAAGAATTCAAAAACAAGGGAGTGCTCTTCATTACGGTTGATTGCGGTATTACATCGGTCAGCGAAGTGGCACGGCTAAAAAAACTTAACCACAAAGTTATCATTACCGACCATCACCAAAAACCTAAAGATCTCCCGCCGGCGGATGTGCTTGTTTGGTACGACCAAGTAGTGGGAGCGGTGCTGTCTTATTTGTTGTCCAAAGTTCTTGGCGGTCAGAGTAAAGATCATATAGCCTTGGCCAGTATTGCCACTATTACGGATCTGCAACCTGTGCTTAATTTCAACCGTACTCTGGTCAAAGAGGGCTTGGAAGTTCTCAATCACAACCCTCCCTTGGGTATAAAAAATATTTTAGCTGCTTCCGGGAGATCTAGCGGCGAGATCACGACATATGATCTGGGATGGCTAGTAGGACCACGTCTCAATGCCACGGGAAGAGTGGAGGATGCCAAATATGCTTTGGAACTTCTTTTGGAACAGGACAGAGAAAGATCAAGAGAGATGGCTTGGGAGTTGAACAGAGTGAACACACTCAGGCAGGACAAGACCATGGAAATGTTCGATCTTGCCTCTGATGTGGAGGGTAAAGAACTGCCTAAGATCATAATTTCCCAGCATGATGACTACCATGAAGGTATCATAGGTTTGGTAGCTTCCAAGCTGGCGCAAAGATATAGCCGTCCGGCCATTGTCATTAGCACTTCCGAAGACATTGTCAAAGGCTCTGTGCGCTCTATTTCCGGTATAGATATCATTGATGTCCTAAGACAGCTGGATGATGGGTTGTTCTTAAGCCTGGGCGGGCATCCCATGGCTGCGGGATTTAGCATGCACAAAAAAGACATCCAAACCCTCACTGACTTGCTGGAAAAATATGCCCAAGAAAATATTGAAGATGAGAATTTGGTAAAAACTTTGGAGATAGACATGGCTATTCCCATAGGCATCATTGATGAGAACCTGCTGGATGAGATCGAACAGCTGAAGCCCTTTGGCATGGGCAACAGACAGCCGGTATTTGCCTCAGAGAATCTGGATGTAGCTGGTGTGAACTTTGTGGGTGGGCAGCAGCAGCACCTTAGTCTTAGGTTATACGACGGGGAAGACTTCTTCAAAGCCATATTTTTCAATTACGGCGATCACTTTGAGAAAGAGATAAGTGTGGGTGATAAAATTGATATTGCTTACACTCTTAAGAAAAATGAGTATAAGGACAAAGTAAATATCGACCTTGTCGTAAAAGACATTAAGAAAAACTAAGCTATGCCCTTTAACGTGACGTCAAAATTCTATCAAAATCTGGATTTTCATCTCAGCCGGGAAAAAATAACTATCAGCGAACACGCGGCCTTATATCTCACCAACACCATCAGGGTTTTGGCCGTTTCCCTGGTGGGAATATTCTTGCCTATTTATATTTTTGGCATTTCCGAATATTTCCCCCTTTTTCATGCCGATCCCACTATTAATGGCATAACTTGGGTGCTAAGCTATTTCTTGCTCAGGTCCGTCTCTTGTATCGTGGCCGTGCTTTTCTTAGGCGAGCTGATCTTTAGTAAGCTGCACTTCCAACTGACCATGATCATTAGTTTTATCATCCTCATTGTGGAAATTCTCTTGTGGTTCCTGGCCAAGGATAATTTGTTCTTGATACTGCTGGCCGGAGTACTAGCCGGATTTAAGGTGGCCATGTATTGGATACCGTATCACATCTTTTTTATTCGAAAATCAAACCTGAACTTAAAAGGTTTTGGCAAGGACACGGGTAGGAGATTTTTCTTGACTAGAGTGATCTCGGGCATTGGGCCGGCCATTGGCGGCCTAATAATCATAAATTTTGGTTTTAACGTTTTGTTCATGTCCAGCATACTTTTATTGATAGTGGCTGCCTTGCCCATCGCTCTTGTCATCCACGAGTGGCAGCATAGAAAGCACAACGTGGTCAAGGTCATAAAAGACTATGTGCTCAACAGATCTTATTGGAGACTTACCGTAAGCTATATCGGCGAGGGTGTAGATTCAAGCATATACACTGCTATATGGCCGATCATGCTATTCTTTACTCTGCGTAACTTTGCCAATATCGGATTTATTAATTCATTTTCCTTTTTTCTCTCTTCCATAGTGGTGCTCTGGATAGGGAAAATGATCGATAAACATGGATCCTACAAGATCCATGGTATAGGCACAATTGTGAATTCCCTGCTCTATATCCCCCGCATGTTTTTCAGCAAAGCTTGGTTATTTTACTCTCTGGATGTGGCCGATAGATTCATCAGCGGCACTTATGCTCTGCCCATGATGTCCGTGTCTTATGAGAAGGCAAGAAAGTTGGGAGATTCAGATTATCAGCTATACAGGGAATTGATGCTTCATTTGGGAGTGGTGGTAGTACTGTCATTGATAATTGTGCTCATTCAGATAACGCTCACCTGGAAATGGGTATTTGCTCTAGCCATCATCGGTACCTTAATGACCTTTTTTATCGAACTGGATATGAACTAATTGTTGAAGTTGGTGTTGGAGTCAAGCCATTTTAAGAATCCCTTGCAATAAGAATAATCTATAAGATCATGCTCCTCACCACTTATAACCCTCTCGCACCTTTCTTTTTCCTCTTTGTTGTGGTCTTTTTCGGCAAAATTTCTACGATTATAGTAGTAAATTCCAATGCTCACCGCCTGAACTATCAGACCAAAAGCTGCCAGCACCAAGAACCCTTTAAAAGCTGCTTTGATATATTTTCCGTCCATTAACTCAATTGTACAGCAAACATACGGCAATTATAATAACCGTAATGTTGTACAATAGTTAGTATATGCAAAGAACATTAGTCAGCGAGACAGCTAAAATGATAGGTGAAAAGGTCAGGCTCATGGGCTGGGTGGATACCAAGAGAGACCACGGAAAAATAACTTTTATCGATCTGCGCGATACCAGTGGAGCTGTGCAATGCGTGGGTGTGGGCAAAATGGGTGATCTGGGTTCTGAATATGTGGTGGAGATCATAGGCATGGTAAAGAAAAGACCTGATAATATGATAAATCCGAATCTGGCTTTAGGCAGTCTAGAGGTGGAGGTAGAAGATTACACCGTACTCAATGAATGTAGCGAACTACCTATTCCCATAGATACTGACGGTAGGGATATCAATGAAGAAGCTCGGTTGAAGTATAGATATCTGGATCTCAGACGAGACAGAATGTCCAAGATCGTCAAGCTCAGGTCAAAGTTTTTCTTTGAACTAAGGAAATACTTACATGAAAACGATTTTATCGAAGTAGAAACACCCATGCTCACCAAATCAACCAAAGAAGGTGCGCGAGATTTCATTGTTCCCTCCAGGCACAATCCGGGCAAATTCTATGCCCTGCCCCAAAGTCCTCAACAGTATAAACAGATCTTGATGGCTGCCGGAGTGGAAAAATATTTCCAATTTGCCCGATGTATCAGGGACGAAGACCTCAGAGCCGACAGGGGCTACGAGTTCACCCAGCTGGATATGGAGATGAGCTTTGTGGATATGGAGGAGGTCATGCGCACGGTGGAGGAGATGGTGGTTACGGCAGTAAAAGGTGTGGGTGGGAAGATGAAAACCGAGGAGTTTCCACGCGTGAACTACCAAGAGGCTATAAAGAAGTACGGGGCCGATAAGTTCGATCTGAGAAGTGATAAAGAGAAAGAAGAAGGCGTACTGTCTTTTGCCTGGGTAACGGGTTTTCCCTTCTTTAAAAAGGTCGATAAAGAAGATGTGGCAGAAAAGATGGACGGTAAGAGCGGCTGGACCTTTACCCACAACCCTTTTAGCATGCCCAAGGAAGAGCACCTAGCTTGGCATCTAAAAGGTGAGAACATTGCCAAGATCGAAACCCTGCAATACGACCTGATCTGCAACGGTTACGAGATAGGTGGGGGCAGCATGCGGGCGCACAAGGCGGAAATTCTCAAAGCTACCTATAAAATAATGGGCTATACGGAGGAAGAGATAGAGGAAGGCATTGGGCACATGCTCAGAGCTTTTAAATTGGGAACTCCGCCTCATGGGGGCATAGCCCTGGGATTGGATAGACTTATCATGGTGTTGGCCGGGGAGCAGTCGTTAAAGGAAACTATAGCCTTTCCCATGACCTCGAGCGGTAAAACGGCAGTTATGGATGCCCCGGGTGAGGTTGATGAGGATCTGCTCGAAGAATTATCCCTTAAACTAGATTTAGAATAATTATTTGATATAGTAGTGATTGTGACGTTGTCGATTGTGCAAAAACTTCAAATACTGCTCATCAGGGTATTAATTGCTCCTGCTTGGTTCTTAGATGTAGTAGCCGGTTACACCTACAAAAGATCTGTGGCTAAGCTTGTTGTGGGCGTGGTATTTACGGCCATGATCACATCAGCTATTTATTTTCCTCTAAAGTATTCGTCCCTGCCTGAAAAATACCGGAGAACCATTTCCACCATGCAGACAGGTATTGTGGATCACATTTTTGGTAGTGTTATATTAGCGCAAAATACGGATGGTAGCATGGTCCTGGGCACCAGTAAAAGAGTGAAAAGGCCGGTTCTGGTCAATAAAAGCGCCTTTCCATATATCACAGCCAAAGCCCATCTCATTATAGATAACGGCACCGGCACCATTCTTAGTGAGCACACCATAAACACCACCTTTGCCCCGGCTTCTACTACTAAGCTCATGACAGCTTTAGTGGCTAGTGACATTTACAACTTGGGCGAGATCATAGAAATAAGTGCTTATTGTTCGGAAATTGACAGCACCAAGCTTTGGCTACCGGTGGGTTCCAAATATACCGTAAAGGATCTCTTGTACAGCTTGTTAGTTAGCTCGGCCGGAGATGCGGGTTGCGCTTTGGCATCATCAAAATTGGATATGCAGTCTTTTGTGGACCTTATGAATGAAAAGGCTGCTGAGCTAGATATGACCAATTCGCATTTCACCAATCCCGTAGGTCTTGACGGCTTTCAAGGCTCGCACTACTCATCTGTGTGGGACCTATATCTATTATCGAAGAAAGTCATGGAAAGCCCGTTCCTAAGGGAAGTGGTGAGGACTAAGAATTATAGCTACAAAGATGTTACAGGTGCTTTGAACATTGATATTTCGAACACCAACCAGCTGTTATGGGATATACCGGAGACTGTCGGCATCAAGACGGGCAGGACCTCAGGCGCCGGAGAGGTACTCATCTACGACTATAAAGATGATGATAAAGATTTTACTATTATAGTTATGTCTAGCGATGACAGGTTCTTGGATACCAGGAATTTGATCAACTGGACTCTCTCCAGCTACGAATGGCGATGATCTAGTTGGCTTTTATATACTCCGGAGATATGGCAGGATAGTCCCTCCCTGCGTACCTATGGTGGTGTAAGTCCCTTCGAACACATATATAGGTTGTAGGTATGGCTGGTAATAATAATTATCATAATAGGCTAAGTAAATATTGTTAATAAACACCTCTTCAACCAAAACAGGGGTGTACGATTCAAAAGGACTACTATTTTCCGGCACTATGCTCACAACCACACCTTTATTTTGTTTGACAAAATTCCAGGCATCGGCGACATTGATGATCTGATAACTGGCATCTGATTGGGGACTGATCTCCCAATACCAGCTCTCCATAACGGGGAAGTTATAATATATGGTCTCTTTTTGCGGTTTCCTTAAAACAGTGTAAAGCATACCAACTTTTGGGTCTGGACCCAGGATAGGAAATTCATTAATTGACCTGTAAAAATCAACCTTGGCGATCTGTGCGTCCGCCTCTGTTTGCGTCTCAACCGGTTGAGCTCCGGTGAATTGCCCCAAGACCGCCGTTTGCGTACCGTCTTTATACAATGGGTCTTCGAACCTGCCTATGGTCTTGAATATGTCTCTGGCGTAATTAATAGCGCTTTGTTTTGTCAGCTCCCCTCTAGGGAAGTATTCAGATTTTCCTCTGAGTACGGTGCTCATTGAGATGTGCCTATTGTCAGTATCGATCTCCAGAATACCGTTCGATAAAAGTTTTCTCCATTTATAGACTGGTTCTTTCAAACTTGTGACCAGGTCGTCATCCGTGTAACCAAGTGCCGCCGCTGTGGAAATTGCATCTTTACCTTTCTCAAAAGAGGGCACGGTCTTTTTAACTTCGTAAACGGTCATTTTCTCCGGCAGGTCGACTGGAAGTTTTCCGTTGTTAGTATCAAGCTTGAAACTGGGGTTGAAATCTCCTTTAGTGCTCTTTTCGGTAAATTCTAACGGCGGCAGCATGCCAAAGACCGGGTTGGGCGGGTCTTTTTCCGGGAAGATGGCTTTGAACAAAGCTTTGGCGCCGGGAAAGAACAACAAGAGAAAGATGTAGTAGACCACAGCTACTATACCAAATATGACCACCGCCTTTTTTGTGGTTGCAGAAGCTTCCGTTAAAGTCACAACTATATATTATCATGTAAATGTTTCTGATAGAATGGGCTTATGAGTGTAGTAAGAACTAGAATGGCCCCCAGTCCCACCGGCGAATATCACATTGGTCATATTCGCACAGTTTTATACAATTATGCTTTGGCTAAAAAGAACCAGGGACAATTCATTATCCGCATTGAGGATACTGATCAGGAAAGGCTTGTTCCGGGGGCTGTGCAAAGGATTCTAAATATTATTAGACAATACGGCTTTGACTGGGACGAAGGCCCCGATAAAGAAGGAAAATTTGGACCTTATGTTCAGTCGGAAAGACTTGATATTTATCAGGATTATGTGCAAAAGCTTATAGATGGAGGTTTTGCTTATAGGTGTTTTTGCACCAAGGATGATCTGGAGCAAATGAGAGCTGAGCAAAGGGAGAAAGGTTTGGCTAAGACCATGTACGATGGGCGGTGCAGAAAGCTTTCTGAAAATGAGGTGCAGAAAAATATCAAACAAGGAAAATCATTTGTTGTCAGGTTGAAAGTTCCGGCGGATGGGACGGTCAAGTTCTCCGATGTGGTTTATGGTGAGCTGGAGTTTGATACCAATGAGATAGATGACACAGTGCTGCTAAAATCTGACGGTTATCCAACCTATCATTTAGCTGTAGTGGTCGATGACCACTTGATGGAGATCACGCATATATTAAGGGGTAACGATTGGCTGCCTTCTACACCCAAACACATTTTGCTCTACAGTGCTTTTGGTTGGAAACCGCCTGTTTATGTTCATTTGCCCAATCTTAAAGAACAGGGTGAGAACAAGAAGTTATCCAAGAGATTTGGTTCCGTGTATGCTGAGGAATTCTTAAAAGAAGGTTACTTGGTCGAGGCCCTACTTAACTTTTTGATGTTTTTGGGCTGGAATCCAGGCGGAGATAAGGAGATCTACAGTTTGGACGAGTTCATAGAAGATTTTTCCTTGGAGAGGATACATAAGACCGATCTGGTGGCTTTTGATAGAGAAAAACTGTTGTGGCTGAACGGATATTATATTAGAAATATGGACAACGATAAGTTGTTCGAAGAGGTTGTGGCTTGGGCCAAAAAGTATGATGTTAAGCTGCCGGATGGGAGTTTTACAGCAGATTATAAGGAAGAGGTTATAGGGTTGATCAAAGAGAGAATGAAAAAACTTTCCGAATATTCAGCGCTGGTCCATTATTTTTACACCGATCCTACGCTGAACAAAAAACTATTGAGCAAATACGCCAAATCTCCAGCCAGAACGGCAGAGATCTTGCAGGGATTTTACGAAACTTTTAGCGTTTTACCGGAAGATGAATGGCGCGTGGAAAATATTGAAGGCGCCGCCCATGATTTCGTAGAAAAAAATGGCTTTAAGAACAAAGAAGCTTTCATGACTTTGAGGATTGCCGTAACGGGAGAAGAGGCTACGCCACCCATTTTTGATATTTTGAAGGTACTAGGTAAAGAGAGATCATTGGAGAGGATAAAAAAAGCTCTAAAAGACTAAATCTCTATAATAATTAGAATATTTTCTATTGTTAAAATTGCCCAACCTGATAAAATTAATTTGGTAGAAAAGTTTATGAAAGGTATTGTATGTCCCAAAGAAAAGCCAGCAAGGACAATGAAGAAAAGAAAGTAGACGCGGCTAAAAAAAATAGGGAGATCGCTCTAAATTCTGCCATGGAACAAATAGAAAAGAATTTTGGCAAAGGTTCGATCATGAAACTGGGAGACAGACCGGACCAAGGAGATTTTCCGGCTATTCCCACGGGATCCATTGCTCTGGACATCGCTTTAGGTATTGGAGGAGTACCCCGAGGCAGGATAGTGGAAATATATGGACCGGAGTCATCGGGCAAGACTACCTTGATACAGCACATCATGGCAGAAACACAAAAAATGGGAGGCACGGCCGCTCTGATCGACGCCGAGCATGCCTTCGACCCGATCTATGCGGAAAAAACCGGTGTGGATGTGGAAGAACTTTTAATATCCCAGCCTGATACCGGTGAACAAGCTCTGGATATAGCTGAGACTTTGATCAGATCAAATGCCGTGGACCTTATCGCCATAGATTCTGTAGCTGCCTTGGTGCCTAGAGCTGAGATCGAAGGTGAGATCGGGGACAGCCACATAGCTTTGCAGGCCAGGCTCATGAGCCAGTCTTTAAGGAGATTAGCCGGAACCATCAGCAAATCAAAATGTACGGTAGTTTTTACTAACCAACTGAGGATGAAGGTGGGAGTAATGTTCGGCAACCCGGAGATCACGCCCGGAGGAAAAGCCTTAAAGTACTACGCTTCGGTGAGGATGGAGATCAGAAAGATCCAAACTCTCAAGGAAGGTGAAGAATTCTCCGGTATCAAAGCCAGGGTGAAGGTGGTAAAAAATAAGGTCGCCCCGCCTTTTAGAGTGGCAGAGTTTGATATCATGTTCAAGGAAGGTATCAGCAAAGAAGGTAACATTCTGGATGTAGGCGTGGATTTTGGCATTATCAAAAAAAGCGGCTCCTGGTTCGAATATGACGGGGAAAAGTTAGGGCAGGGACGGGAAGCGGCCAAGAACTTTTTACGGGAAAACGTGAGGATCAGAAATAGCATTGAAAAAAAGATCAGAGCCGGTGTGACAGGTGAAGAAGTACCTATGGAAATAGGTGGAGATCATGAAGAGCACTAGCCCTTTTGATGATGTCAGCTCCAAGATAAAAGAAATAATCACACTAAAGATCATTAACTTTATTTCTTATAAACCCAGAAGCCAAAAAGAAATATCAGATAGACTTGATAAATATCTTGG
>Ga0307425_1000824_pt1 | contig 19213 bp, 16 predicted proteins | sample SalMarWE160330MG_FD_202152 | JGI IMG/M metagenome (GOLD analysis project Ga0307425, IMG submission 202152) | Salt marsh sediment microbial communities from the Plum Island Ecosystem LTER, Massachusetts, United States - WE1603-30 | ecosystem: Environmental > Aquatic > Marine > Intertidal zone >...
TGAGCACGCCAGGTGGAAGGCCGGCTTCGGTCAATATTTCACCCACCAAAAGGCCTGTAAAAGGGGTCGAGGATGACGGCCTGAGGATGACCGTATTGCCGGCTGAAAGGGCGCTCAACACATCGTACATGGCGATGAGGAATGGAAAATTCCAGGGAGCGATGACCAAGGTCGGGCCTAACGGTTCGAAATGAAAGGTGCTTTTTTTGTTGAAAAAAAGCGAGACCGTGTGTTTCACCCGATGGGGACGAAGGAGTCTCTTCATTTTCCTTGTATAATAATCCAAAGCCCCGAGACTGGCGAAAATCTCGCTGGAAAAGGATTCTGGATAGGGTGATCCCTTTTCTTCGGTTATCAAACGGGCGGCCGTTTCGCTCCTGTGCAAAAGGATTTTTTTTGCTTCGGTGAAAATTTTTCGTTTGTCGGATAAAGGAAGGTTTTTCCATGCAGGATAAGCTTTTTTTGCTTCTTTTATGGCTAACTGGCATTCTTGGTTGGATGCCAGGCAAACTTTTCCGACCAGCTCCAGAGTCGCAGGATTCAGGGAGGTTTTTTTGTGGGGAGTTTCGACTCTTGTTCCGTTGATGATAAGCTTTCCGTCCAGGGTCATTTGACCCTGCCTTTGAATAGCCGCCTCATCCAGCATAAGAAAAGGCAAGGATAAGCATCGATGATCAGATCCAAACGAAACATTGGATTGACTATTCCTGTTTTGAGAAACATCCAGAGAACGAGATCCTTGTGTTTGGGCGGACATCCCTTTATGCGGCGGATTTTTTTGGCTTTCAAACGTCCTTGGACTTCAGAACATGTGCCGATGATCAGCACACGATCCGCCGTGACATCCCCTGGGTATTTCCCGATAACGGTTGTCCATGGGGGGAGCTTTTTCCAGAGTTCTGGTTTTCTGTCTTTTATCATGTACAACCAGTCCAATAATACTCCGTGACAACCCCCTGTACAGTATGGCTCACCCGGAAGGACGTGGATGTTGCAATCCACATTATCCACCCGGATGAATCCTGTCTCCCAGTCTTTAGTTTTTTTTTGAATGTCTTGGAGGGATATGTCGCCTTTGATGTCTATCGCGGATAGGTCCAGCGGGCCGTATCCCCTTTCGTGAGCCAACCTCAAATGGGGGATCTGGAAAGGATCCAAATGAAATATGCGGGCACAGACTGAATCATGCGCCACGGGATTTGTGGCCATGATGATGAGGCCCAACGGATATCCGTGTTGTGTGAGATGATTTCCTCCCATCGAGATTTCCACCGCATCGGTGGCGATAAAGTCGGGATGGCCGACTTCCAGGAGGTCGACGACCTTTTCATCAAGATGAAGGTTGTGGTTCCACATCCGTTCTCTGTCGCACAGGATCCCCATATTGAGCTTGATGGCGGCGGTCAGACCATGGGTCAAGGAGTTGCTCTTGAGTTTGGGAGTATAGATCAGGAAATCGTTGTCGACGATTTTCCGGGCTGTGGTGATCCTGTCGTGGATTTTTCCCTTTTGGAGGGGGATTTTTTTCTTTTTGGATTCCTCTATCGGTTGAAGTTTTATTTTGTGTTTTTTTTTGAGCGAATAATAGCCCGCTCTCCGGAACATCCGGGATGTGGGAATGCCGGCCCCGCATTTTTCTGTGACCGTGATTTTGGATGCAGGACTCCGGCCATTTTGCAGGGCTTGGATCAAGCCGTCCAGGAATTCTGACCGGGTAAAGGCGGAGGGAGCGATCTGGTGGTGGGCCATGACGACGTTGGGTTTAATAGTGATATCGGAATGGGGTGTTTCAGATAGGCCAAATTCAGCAAGACCGTCCTGGATAACCTGTTTGATGCGGAATGGATCGTAATCCGGGACAAACCGAAGCAAGACTTTCTCTCTACCCATCCTATCCAGCGAGGTCGTCTTCCGTGTCCTCTTCTTTCTTTTTCTCTTTTTTCTTGCCGAAGATAAGGGCGATGAGAATACTCAGGCCATACAGAGCGAGCATCGGGAATGCGATGATGCTTTGGGTCATCCAATCCGGTGTAGGCGTAATGATGGCGGCGATCACAAAGATCATGAGCACGGCATACTTGAAGTTTTTTACCATCCATCTGGCAGTGAGAATCCCCATCCGGGCAAGAAAAAAGGCCAGAGTGGGAAGTTCGAACACGACGGCAATACCCAAAAGAACCCTCAAGGCTAAGCTGAAATAATCATCAGCTGTGATGATTGGCTCGAACTCAGCGCCCATGCTCAAAAAGAATCGGCAGGCAAAGGGAAAAACGACATAGTAGCCGAAAATAGCCCCAGCCGAAAAAAAGAAAGTGGTAAAAAGGACAAAGGGGAAGACGTATTTTTTCTCTTTTCGATAAAGACCCGGGGCGATAAACATCCAAATCTGGTAAAAGATAAATGGAGAACTGATGAAAAGGGAAGCAAGGAAAGAGACTTTGATGTAGAGCATGAATGGAGCCGTGAGTTTGATAAAGGTCAGTTTGGTCCCCTCGGGAAGATACTGGGTGACGGGATGAGCCAAAATGTCGAACAGTTCCTTATGAAAGAACCAGGCAGGGACGAGGCCGACGAACAAAGAGATGAAGGAGTAAAAAAGGCGTTTTCTGAGATCTTCGAGATGTTCGAGGAAGGTCATCTCGTCAGGAGACTTTTTTCCCTTCCTCATCCTCTCCTACTTGTCTGGTGATCTCTTCTTTTATATCTTTGAACTCCTCGGCATGGATCTCTTCTTCGATTTTTTCTTTGATCTCATCGGATGTCTTGCGGAATTCTCGGAGGGCTTTGCCGAGGGACCTTCCAACCTCAGGTAATTTTTTAGGCCCAAAAACGAGCAGAGCTATAACCAGTATGACCAGGAGTTCCGGGAATCCGATATTTCCGAACATTGTCTTTTTTTACTCGATGCGAGAATGATATGAAACTATAGCTTCTTGAAGAGAATAAGTCAAGGGAGCATATCCATTCCAAAAGCCGAGAGGAAACCCCTTGGTACTGCGGAAATGGATTGGCTTACATAAGTCAATACATTGTGGACATTCCCTGAAGTGTTTGCTATCATTATATTTCAATAAGAGCTATGAGATATAAGGGATTAATCTTTCTCCTTTTGTTTTTCGCGTTGGTCTCTGCTCCTGCGTGGGAAGAAGATATCTGGAACCTCTCGATGAACAAGATATCTGCAATCGTGGACTTGATCGACCAGAATTATTTCGAGAGTGTGGATCATGAAGAGCTTGCCTATTCCTCGATAAAAGGAATGCTCCAGACTTTGGATCCTCATTCCTATTTTTTGGATACGCGAGACTTTGACAGAGTAAGAGAGGACTACAAGGGAAAATATTACGGATTGGGGATTCTTATTCAAAAGCAGGATAAGCGCCTGGTGGTGATATCTCCTGTCGAAGGAGGGCCAGCCTTCAGACTGGGGATCCGTTCAGGGGATATCATATCTCATATCGAGGGAGAATCGACAGAACCCATCACCTCCACCGAGGCCATGATGAGGTTACGTGGCCCCAAAGATACCGAAGTGACCATCACGATAGTACGCGAAGGATGGGGTGATCCCTTCGACGTGACGATCGTGCGCGAGGAAATCGCTCTTTACAGCGTTCAGTATGCCTTCATTCTCCAAGACGATATCGGCTACATCCGTATCCGGAATTTTGCTGAGACCACCACGAGAGAATTCGAGGATAAGATGAAGTTGCTGCGTGAACAGGGAATGGAGAAACTCATCCTCGATCTCCGCAACAACGGCGGAGGAACATTTCTGCAATCGATAGAGTTGTCCGACGAATTTTTACCCCGGGGGACCTTGGTCGTATCCATCAAAGGAAGAAATAGTTATCTGGACAGGGAATATTTTGCGGAAAAAGACAACCAATACGAAAATATCCCTCTGGTGATCTTGATCGACGGGGCCAGTGCTAGCGCACCCGAGATTCTGAGCGGGGCGATCAAGGACAATGATCGGGGGTTGATCGTCGGGCAGGATTCTTGGGGAAAGGGCTTGGTGCAGACCATCATCCCGCTCAAGACAAATCCCATCACAAGAAATCCTGAAATCGCTGTGGCCATCACGACAGCCCGGTATTACACGCCCAGCGGCCGTTCCATCCAGAGAGATTACTCCAATTTCGAGGACTATTATCTTTACAGGAAGGAAACGCCCGAGGATAAGAGAGAAGTCACCTACACGGCAGGAGGAAGAATGGTTCGCGGTCAGGGAGGCATAACGCCCGATTACAAGGTCGAATTCCCGTTTGACAGGCTTGTCTATGATCTTTTGGTCAAAGGAAATTTTTTCACCTACGCCATAAAGTTTACCGAGAAAAAAAGACCGGTATCTTCGAACTATTCATTTCCCGGTGACAGCCGGTCATCTGGAGAGATCGCCAACAAAAAAGTCATTGACCAAAACTTTAGGGTCGGTCAAGATGTGATCGATGACTTCAAGGCCTATCTTTACGAAGAAAAATTCGAGTTCGAAGAGGAAAAATACGCAGCTGCCAACCAAGAATTAAAAAGATGGCTGGAAAGAGAGATCCATTCTGCATTGTGGGGGGTCGAAATGGGAGTCAAAGCTTACCAAAAAACAGACCCTGCTGTGCTGAAGGCTCTTGAAGTGTTCCCAGAAGCTGTGGCCTTCGTCAAGGGAAAAACTCCTTAGCCTTACCCATCCATCATCTGCAGTTTTCATCAGCATCATCGCCAATTTCTTTTTCTTTGCTAGGGTGAAAGGGAGGCATAGGTTGGCTGTTTAACTGTATTTGAATTATTGATATAATGGGACGACTTCGAATTTCCAGGAGGAGATCGATATGAAAATTGCCCTTGCTTCTGATCATGCGGGATATGATCTTAAAAATGGAATTCTGAAATACCTTGATCAGAAAGGTATCGATTGCGAAGATTTTGGCTGTGGCCCTGGTGAGAGAGTGGATTACGTGGATTTTGGAGAAAAAGCCATCCAGTCCATTTTATCCGGAGAGTGTGACCGGGCGATCCTCGTCTGTGGGACAGGCCTCGGGATGGCTTTGGTGGCCAACAAACACAAGGGGATACGGGCCACTCCCTGCTGGGATGAATATGTAGCAGAGGTGTGCCGAAGCCATAATGACTCCAACTGTTTGACTCTTGGAGGAAGGATTTTGCCTTTGGATGAGGCTCTTCACTATGTGGATATTTGGTTAGAAACAGAGTTTGAGGGAGAGCGGCACCAGATAAGGCTCGACAAGATCGCGAAAATAGAAGAAAAGAATTTTAAACCGTAAAAAAAGGAAAAACATCATGCCTTCTTTTAATGAAAAAATTAAGTCCCTGGCCCAAAAAACGGCCCTGAACAATAGGTGGAGACAAAGGGAGTCCATCAACCTGATTCCTTCCGAATCGACCCCTTCCATTTTGGTCAAGATGTGCGAAATATCCGATCCTTCCGGCAGGTATGCTGAACACCGGACCATGAAGGGGCAAGAGATCTATTTTTACCAAGGGATAGATTTCATTCGGGAGATCGAAAGGGAAGCTCAGGAAGAATTGGGGCGTTTTTTTGGGTGCTCCGAGGTGGAACTTCGGCCTGTCAGCGGGCAGATGGCGAATGAGGTCGTGTTCAAAGCCATGGTCCGTTTCCTCAACCGGGAACGGCCCGAAGGTCAACCCTTTCGCAAGATGAAACTGGTCATGAATAATGCCCTGAACAAGGGGGGGCACCTCAGTTCCCAGCCGATGGGCGCCCTTTTCAATTTTGTGGACGAGGACCCGGAAACAGGCAAGGAAAAGGTCGTCAATTTTCCAGTCCTGAAGGAGAATCCTTATAAGCCTGACCTGGAAAAACTGACCGATCTTTTGGATTTGCACAGGCCCGAGCTGGTCGTTTTTGGAAAGAGCATGTTTATCTTCCAAGAGCCCATCCAGTTTGTGTCCGACCTGGTCAAGGATTGGAATCCCCGTCCTGTCATCATGTACGATATGGCTCATGTCCTCGGTTTGTACGGGGTTTTTCAAGAACCTCTGGCCGAAGGCGCCGATGTCATCACCGGAAGCACACACAAAACGTTTTTTGGCCCCCAAAGAGGCCTGGTGGCCGGGAATTTTCCGAAGGATTCTCCCTTTCGCAAGCTGTGGCTGGATATCAAAAACCGGGCATTCCCAGGCTCGACGAGCAATCATCATCTAGGGACACTTCTGGCTCTTTTGATGGCAACCTACGAGATGAATCAATTCAAGAAGGAATACCAACCCCAAGTTCAGACAAACGCCAAGGCTTATGCCCGGTCGTTGGAGGAAAAAGGAATTCATGTCGAGGGTGATGAAAAGGATGGATTTACCCAAACCCATCAAGTTCTCATCCGCATAAAAGAATATGGAAACGGAATGGATGTCGCCCAAAAATTGGAAGAGAATAACATCTTGACCAATTATCAAGCATTGCCTGACGATGAAACATTCCTCGATCCGAGCGGAATCCGCATGGGCGTACAGGAGATGACCCGGTTCGGTATGACAGAAAAAGATTTCGAGGTTCTGGCTGGATTTGTTGCCGATGTGATCCTGAACGGCCGAACCGTTAAAGAAGAGGTGACGGCCTTCCGTCAAAATTTCCTGGAGATGAAATTCTGCTTGCCCGCAAAGGAAGCCATCCCTGTGGCGGCAGAGATATTCCGGAGTATTTTTCCCTATCCCGGTTTCAGCGATGTTTTCATCGAATCCTTCGAAGCTATGGGAGCGACACCAGAAGGTGAGGTATTATGAAAATATTAATCGTAGGATCAGGAGGGCGAGAGCACGCTCTGGGCTGGAAAATTTCCCAGAGCCCGTTGCTCAAGAAGCTTTATTGTGCGCCTGGAAACGCCGGCACCCAAACCATTGCCGAGAATGTCCAGATCCAAGCAGAAGATATCCAGGGACTTGTGGATTTTGCAGCAAAGGAGAAGATAGATCTGACCGTGGTCGGACCAGAAGTGCCCCTGACTTTGGGGATCGTGGATGAATTCGAAAAAAAAGACCTCAAAATTTTCGGCCCGAACAAAAATGCGGCGGAACTGGAAGGGAGCAAAGTTTTTGCCAAGCAGTTCATGGAGAGACACAGAATCCCCACGGGTGAATTCGAAATCGCCGACTCTGTCGGGCAGGCTAAAAAGATCGTCGGAGGTGGAAAATTTTCCTTTCCGCTGATAGTGAAGGCCGATGGCTTGGCGGCAGGGAAAGGTGTCCTTCTCTGCCGGAATCCGAAACGGGCAGAGGAGGCCATCGATGATATCATGGTGGCAAAAAAATTCGGCGAAGCCGGAAACAAAGTCGTGATCGAGGAGTTCCTGGTCGGAAAAGAGGCTTCGTTTATCGTAATTTCCGATGGAGTGAAAATTCTTCCCCTTGTGACCACCATGGACCACAAAGCTATTTACGACGGAGATAAGGGGCCCAACACAGGAGGAATGGGGGCGATTTCTCCTTCTCCGCATATCGATCAAGATATGTTCGACGACATCGTGAATACCATCGTTTTCCCGACGATCACCCGGATGTTGGAAGAAGGGAGAAAGTTCAAAGGGGTTCTGTATGTGGGATTGATGTTGACAGAGAAAGGCCCGAAGGTTTTGGAATACAACTGCCGTTTCGGCGATCCGGAAACGCAGCCTCAAATGTTGCGAATGAAGGGGGATTTGGTGGAGGCGCTTTTAGCGACGGTCGAAGGAAATGTGCTGGAAAAGGAGATCGAGTGGAGTTCCAATGCATCCGGATGTGTGGTGGCGGCTTCCGGTGGATACCCGATTAAATATGAGAAAGGAAAGGTGATAGAGGGTTTGGATGAGGCGTCATCGTTCCCGGGCATCGTGATTTTCCATGCAGGTACGGTTATCAAAGACGGGCAATTTTACACCAACGGGGGAAGAGTTCTCGATGTGTGTGCGAGCGAGAAAACCCTGGCAGAGACCATGGATAAGATCTACAGGGCTCTTTCCAGGATCTATTTCGAAGCGATGCACTGGCGTCGTGATATCGGTGCCCTGAGGGAGGAAAAATGAAAGTCGGAATTTTTATAGGGAGTGATTCGGATTTCCCGGTCGTCGAGGATGCGCTTCTCTTGATGAAAGAATTCGGAGTGGATTTTGAGCTTGAGGTGACTTCGGCCCACCGCTCTCCGGAGCGGACGCAAAGGCTCATTCAACAATATGAAACGAAGGGCGTTGTCGTTTTTATTGCGGTGGCCGGCAAAGCAGCTCACCTGGCTGGTGTTGTGGCCTCCCATACCAACCGGCCCGTCATCGGTGTTCCTGTCGGGGGATCGGGATGGGGGGGGCTGGATGCCTTGCTCTCGACTTCCCAAATGCCCAAAGGGATTCCAGTGGCCTGCATGGGTATCGGAAAATCTGGAGCTTCGAATGCGGCTCTTTTGGCCATCCAGATCTTGGCTTTGACCGATCCTAGGCTTGAAGCAGAATTGAAAGCCTACAGATCACAGATGGCAGAAAAAGTGGAGGCCGCTTCCAAGAAGATCCAGGACAAACTATGACATCATTCTCCATCCAGAGTTTTGGATGCAGGGTTAACCAGGCAGAGGCCTTTGATTGGGCGAACACGCTGCAGAGCCAGGGCCTGGTTTACCGGTCCGATTCATTTTGTACTGACTTCGTCTTGGTGAACACCTGTACGCTCACCAGTCGCGCCGACAGTGATGTGCGCCACTTCATGAACAAAATGGCGCGGATTTATCCCGAGGCCCGTTTGGTCGTGACCGGATGTTATTCAGAAAGGTTTCTCGAGGACCTGCAAAAAAACCCTCAGGTGTGGCAGGTTTTACGGAATGAAGAAAAAGCCGAACTTCCCGAAAGGATTCTGGACAGATTAGGATCCAGGATAAAGGCAGATGTAAAACCTTTCCGTTCCCGGGCTCTGATCAAAATTCAGGATGGTTGTGATTTTCGGTGCAGCTTTTGTATCATTCCTGATGTGCGGGGGCAAAGCGTGAGCTTGCCAAGGGATAAAATCATGGCACAGGTCAAGGAGTTCGTACACCAGGGGTATAAGGAAATCGTTCTGACTGGCATCCATCTCTGTTCCTATGGGCGGGACCGGCCGGATCAGGATTCCCTCATCGATTTGCTCCAAAGCATGGAAAAAATAGACGAACTGGGACAAGTGAGGCTGAGCTCGCTCGATCCCCGGTTCCTCGACATAGAATTGCGGGATATGATCACGAACAGTCCGATCGTTTGCCCGCATTTTCACCTTTCTTTGCAACACGGTTCCGATGATATCATCCGCCGCATGGGGAGAAAAATCAAAGTGGCTGATTATAGGCACCTACTGGATGATTTACGCCAAAAAAGCCCGGGTGCAGCCTTGGGCGCAGACCTGATCGCCGGATTTCCTGGGGAGACCGAAAGGGATTTTGAGAAGATGTTCGATTTTCTGGAAGAATCGCCGTTGACCTACATGCATGTGTTTTCCTATTCGCCCCGTCCTAACACGCTGGCTTCACGGTGGGAACAGGTGGACGAGAGGATAAAAAAAGAGAGGGCGACCCGTTTGAGGAAGCTTTCCAAAAGAAAAAATTGGGACTTCCGGAAAGGACTGGTAGGAGACGTTTGGGAAGGAGTGGTTATTAAACGAATAAAAGAGAGCGCTTCTATTTTGACGTCGAACTTCGTCCAGGTCCATGTTCCCACCTGTTCGGCGGAAGTGAAGGACCGGGTTCCTGTCAGAATAGGTGAAGCTAAGGAAAATGATACCCTGGGGCAGATCGTTGTGAAAAACCAATGAAAAAAATCATTCTCCTTCCCTCGGAAATCGCCCAGAAGATCGCGGCCGGGGAAGTGATTGAACGACCCTTTTCTGTGGTCAAAGAGCTTACGGAAAATTCTCTCGATGCTGGTTCTGCGGAGATCAGGATCGAGGTGGCTGAGGGGGGCAAGCGTCTGATCGAAGTGTCCGACAATGGCCATGGAATGGGCCGGGAGGATGCCCTTATCTGTTTCAAACGGCATTCCACGAGCAAGATTGCCCAAGAGGAGGACCTGGAGAAAATCTCGACATTGGGTTTTAGGGGGGAAGCCCTTCCTAGCATTTCGGTTGTATCCCGCATTCTGTTGAAGACTTCGGATGGAACCGGGGAAAAGGGAACCATGATCGAACGAGTAGGGGAAAAAACGCTCCGTTGTGAGGATGTGGCTTTTCCGAGAGGAACGAGCATCGAAGTGAGAGACCTTTTTTTCAATCTACCGGCCAGAAAGAAATTTCTCCGTTCGGACCGAGCGGAGCTTTCCCAGATCGTCAATTATTTGACCCATATCGCCCTGTCTTTCCCAGATGTGAGGTTTTCCCTCCAGCATGGCAGTCGGCGTGTCTTTGATTATCCCGCAGTTTCAAGCCTCAAAGAAAGGCTCTTCCAGGTTTACGGAAAATCGGCTATCGAAAGCGTGATAGAAGTCGACCACACAGAAGATGAGCGGCGTGTTTTTGGATTCGTTTCCCGGCCTCCTTCTGGTCGAAAGGACCGCCGACACCAGTTGTTCTTCGTGAATAATCGGGTGGTCAAAGACCGGATGTTCCTGGCAGCGCTTATCCAAGCCTTCAAGGGCTATATCGAAAAAGATCGGTTTGCCGAAGCCTTTTTATTCCTGTCTCTTCCCTATGATGAGGTCGATGTCAATGTCCATCCGACAAAGGCCGAGATCCGTTTCACAGATCCCCAACCAATCTTTTCCCTTGTACAAACGGGAATAGCCCGGGCTATAACAAGAGAAATGGGGATCAAGGAGGTTTATCCTGTTCGATCGTACACGCATGAGATCCGGCAGGTTGGCGAGAAATCTCAACCTTCCCTGATGAAGTTTCCCGAGAAGCTGGAGATAAAAACAAAGGATTCATTCGGCCCAGAAACAAAAAAAAAGACCGGGCATCCGCGAGTATTGGGGCAGTATCTGGACACCTATATCGTGGCATCGGACGAGGAAGGGATCCTGATCATCGACCAGCACAATGCGCATGAAAGGGTATTATTCGAAAAATACTCTGAAGTGGACCAGAAAACGGGCTGGCCAGGGAAATTGCCCCTTCTCCCTGTGGTTTTTGACCTATCAGCTTCCCAGGTCCTCCGTCTCGAGGATTACCGGAGAATGCTGGAGGAGGTCGGCTTTATCGTGGATAACATGGGCGGGCGGAGCTATGCTCTCAAAGAATATCCGGACATTTTTAAAGAGGAGGAAGCCCAACAAGTCTTCCTCTCCCTCCTCGAGGAAATGAAGGAAGAAAAAATGCAGGATAAAAAAGGCGCGCTGATCGCGACTCTCGCCTGCAGAAGCGCTATCAAGGCGGGTCAGCCGCTCGCATTCGAAAAGATGAATTATCTCGTGGAGGAATTGTTCCAAACATCGAACCCCTCTCTCTGTCCCCATGGGAGACCCATCGTGCTCAAGATCGGCAGGGGGCAGATAGAAAAAGAGATCAAAAGAAAATAAAGCAAATTTGGTATATAATGATTTTCCTGGCCTGTTTCAGGTCATCGATTGTGTTAGTCGGGGAGTGGCGCAGCCTGGTTAGCGCGCCTGCCTTGGGAGCAGGAGGTCGGCGGTTCGAATCCGCTCTCCCCGATTGTATCCCCCAAGAAGCATCCTTACAGCTGTGATGGCTTACAATCGGTCTGGCAAGCTGAAACGTCAGCCCGGTGATTTTCCCCAGCGAGGAAAATCCCCTTATTCCTCGGCTCGCTCTCCTCTTCGAGGAACCATGCCCGCTTGCCTCCGGATGACTTCCTCTTCAGCCTGCCAGACTGATACATTACGCAGCAAGAAATGCAACGGTTTTGAGGATGCTTGCTGACCCTGTTCTCTGATTGAAAAATGGCGGGCTTTGCGTTATAGTTAGAGGACCAGGATTGTGGCACGCGCCAGTAGCTCAGCGGATAGAGCAGCTGCCTTCTAAGCAGCGGGTCGGGAGTTCGAGTCTCTCCTGGCGCGCCACTTAAACTCATCGATACCAGCAGGCCCCCCCCTTTTCTTTCAGGGCCTTCGGCCGTGTCAGATTCTGCTGGTAGGTTTTGTTATCCCGACTGAAGCGGATGCCGTATTTCCATCCCCCGTAGGTACCCGGTGAGAGATTCATTCCCCTGAAGGGTCAACCCAAAAATATTCTTGAGGACGAATTACAGTCCCGAGCCGATAATGCTGAGAGAGGGCGGTTTGTTGCCGCAATCCACAAGGGATTCTTTCTGGACTTAACGGATGGATATATTGTTCGGCAGTCAATCTATACCTTTAGCCTGGAAAAAACAAATTGTTCAGGCGCCCGCTTTTTCCGCCAGATTATTACCCGACAATCATGTCCAGCTCCGACTAAATTAAGCAAGTAACAAAAAATGTCAATTTACAAGATTTTTGCGTTTCGAGCGTCGCCTTTACGGTGAAAGGGCATCGCCTAAAGGGGTGAGACAAAATTTGTAAAAATCACCTCACCAATCCTCCCATCGGGTGATTGACGCTGGTGGCTATCTCTGAGAATATAATGAACGTTTCGCAGGTACCATGACTGGAAATACAGATGTTAAAAAAGGAAGAGAAAAAGAGACCGCTCCGATCGTCTCTTATTATGGAGAAAAAGTGTTGACAAAAAATGTCAATTTATCTAACGTGGAATTCTCATTGGATGTTTATTCGTAAGGAGAACTAATGGGATCCAATCTTGGCGAAATTCTTATTCAGGAAAAGCTGCTCGATTCCGAACAACTGAAAAGCGCTCTTGATTTTCACAAGAAGAATGACGTAGGAATAGGGTCGGCTATCGTCAGCCTGGGGTATCTTTCCGAAGAAGAAATGGCTCAAGCGCTCAGCCGGCAGTTGGGCTATCCGTATATCAACCTGGAACAGTTCGAGGTCTACCCGGATGTTATCAGTCTCATTCCGGTCGAAATCGCCAAAAAGTATCTGATTATGCCTATTCACCGCATCCGGTCGTTTTTGACCCTTGCCATGGTCGATCCGACTGACCTCGGAATCATCGAAGACGTGAGGTTCCGGACAGGATTGAGCATCCAACCTGTGATCGCTTCAGAATCGGGCATCATGAGTTCCGTCTCCAAATATTATGGTTCTTCCGATGCTTTGCGTGTGAAGCAGATCGTCGATGAAATCGAGCAAGCCGAGGATGCCAGTGTTAACATCATCGAAGAAGACGAAGAGGATTATGATATCGAAGAGCTGGTGCACTCCACCGAGGAAGCCCCGATCATCACTCTTGTCAACACCATTTTCATCGATTCCATCAAAAAGGGTGCCAGTGATGTCCATTTTGAGCCATACGAGAAAAATTTCCGCGTGAGATACCGTCTGGATGGAACCCTGCACGAGATGATGAATCTGGCTCTCAAGTTTAAAAATCCTGTCACTTCACGCGTCAAAATTCTTTCCAATATGGATATTGCAGAAAAAAGGTTGCCTCAGGATGGCCGGATCAAGATGAGGGTGAAACTGGAGAACGGCGATAAAAAAGAAGTCGACATGCGTGTCTCCAGTGTCCCAGCTGTCTTCGGAGAAAAGGTCGTTGTCAGGATCCTCGATAAGGCCAGGCTGCAGCTGGATATGAAAAAACTGGGATTCGAACAAGAATCACTCGATGTTTTCAAGCGCATGCTTGTCCGGCCTTGGGGTATCATCCTCGTAACGGGGCCAACGGGAAGTGGCAAAACGAACACCCTATATTCGGGCATTTCTAACTTGAACTCGATGGAAAAGAATATCATGACGGCGGAAGATCCGGTAGAGTTTTACATGCCGGGAATAAATCAGGTCAATATTAGAGATACGATCGGTTTGACTTTTGCCACGTCCCTCAGGAGCTTTTTGCGTCAGGATCCGGACATCATGCTTGTCGGTGAGATGAGAGATTTTGAAACGGTGGACATTGCCATAAAAGCCGCCCTGACTGGACATCTGGTTTTTTCCACCGTCCACACCAACGACGCAGCCAGCACGATCATGCGGTTGGTCAACATGGGCGTCGAACCCTTCCTGATCGCGGATTCGGTCGTTTTGGTCGTGGCGCAAAGGCTAGTCAGAAAATTGTGCGTTGATTGCAAAACACGCCACAACCTGACGCCAGAAGCCTTGATGGATATCGGCTTTTCCAAAGAAGAATCCACCAAAATCAAGGTTTACAAGCCAGCCGGGTGCAATACGTGTCACAACACAGGATACAAGGGAAGGATCGGACTGTTCGAGGTGATGGAAGTGAGCGATGATATCAGAGATTTGATTCTTTCCCGGGCTCAGTCCAAAGAAATCAAGAGAAAATCCAGGGAAAACGGGATGACCACGTTGAGAAGGAGTGGACTGAAAAAAATCATGGAAGGAATTACTTCTGTTGAAGAAGTATTGAGAGAAACGGTCAAAGATACGGAGGTTTAATATGGGAATAACGATACAAGAATTACTCAAATTGGCTGTCGATAGGGATGCTAGCGATCTGCATATCACGACGCATATCCCCCCCCGCATAAGGGTTAACGGAGGATTGGTTTCACTCGATTATCCTCCTTTGACACCATCTGAGACCAAGAACATCATCTACAGCCTGTTGACAGACAGACAGAAAAAGCAGTTCGAGGAAAAGATGGAATTGGATTTTTCTTTCGGGATCAAAGACATGGGGCGTTTTAGGGGGAACGTGTTCATGCAGAAAGGCGCTGTGGCGGCTGCCTTCAGGCGATTCCTTCCTATTATGTGGAGCTTCTCGGAATTGGGCATTCCCCAAAGACTGGCAAAGTTGTGTTATTTACCCAGGGGATTGGTCCTCGTGACAGGTCCCACAGGATGCGGAAAGTCCACAACTCTGGCCTGTTTGATCGAGCATGTAAACAAGGAAAGACCCGTCCATATCATCACGATCGAAGACCCTATCGAGTATTACATCGCGCCAAAAAAAGCCATCGTCAACCAGAGAGAACTTTTAGTCGATACCCTCTCCTACCCGAATGCATTGCGCTCGGTTCTGCGGGAAGATCCGGATGTTGTTCTTGTCGGTGAGATGCGAGATTTGGAGACAGTCGAAGCCACCCTTCGCGTGGCTGAAACAGGCCATCTGACCTTTTCTACTTTGCATACGAATTCCGCTGCTGAGACCATATCGAGAATCATCGATATTTTTCCCTCCCAGTACCAATCCCAAGTTAGAATCATGCTCTCTATGAGTTTGGAAGCGGTGGTTACCCAAACTCTCCTCCCTCGAGCCGATGGTAGAGGTCGGGTTCTGGCCATGGAAATTCTCATCCCCAATCCGGCTATCCGGAATTTGATCCGAGAGAACAAGATACATCAGATTTATTCCTCTATGCAGATGGGGCAAGAGAAATTTGGTATGCAGACGTTCAACCAATCCCTGGCTAGCCTCTATTTTAAAAAGGCAATCACTCTCGAGATGGCCTTGAATGTGTCTTCAAAGCCTGAGGAATTAACGGATATTATCCAGCGGAGAGAAGGGCTCAAGGTCACTTCTGCGAGCTTCACTCCGAAACAAATGAGAAAGTAGAAAGGGGTTAATAATGCCTACATTTCAATGGAAAGGGAAAAACCGTTACGGCGATGTTGTCGGGGGAGTCCGGATCGCCAGGAGCGTGGATGAGCTGACGAAAGCTCTGCAACGGGAGCAGATTACAGTTTCAGATATATCCAGCGCGAGGAAAAAGCTAGCGATCCCGTTTCTCCAAAAGCAAAAAGTCAAGTTGAAGGATTTGGCTATCTACAGCCGGCAGCTCTCTGTGCTGATCGATGCAGAACTTCCGCTTATCCAGAGTCTTAACATCCTCGCCGAGCAGACCAAGAACAAATATTTCAAAACTGTCATAAAGGATATTAGAGCGGATGTGGAGGCGGGGTCCACGTTGAATCAGGCCAAACGAAAATTTCCCACTGTCTTCGATGATTTGTACTGTAATCTCGTTGCCTCTGGAGAACAAAGCGGATCTTTGGATATCATGTTGAGACGACTGGCTGAATTCCTGGAAAAAATCGTCCGGTTGAGGGCTCAGGTCCGCCAGGCCATGATCTATCCCACTGCTGTTTTATCTTTTGCCATCATCGTGTGCATTTTTATGCTGTGGAAAGTCATTCCGGTGTTTGCCGGGATCTTCCTCGAGCTGGGTGCTGAGCTGCCCTTCTTGACATCCGTTGTTCTAGCCCTCAGTATCTTCATCCAGAAATACATTCTTTTGATTGCTATCGCATTCGTCGCCCTTATATTCGCCTTGAGGTATTGGAGAAAAACTGAGTCAGGCCGAAGGATAACCGATAAATTTATGTTGCGGATGCCCCTTTTCGGAAAACTTCTCGAAAAAGTCGGCTTATCACGGGTGACCAGAACGCTAAGCACTCTTCTCTCCGGAGGTGTTCCCATGCTGGAGAGCATGAAAATCACGTCTTCGACTTCTGGCAATGTCATCGTTGAGGATTACATCATGCAAGCGAGGTCTATGGTGGCCGAGGGAACCAGCCTGAGAGATGCCTTGAGGGAAAAGGGAAGGTTCCCCTTCATGATGATTCAAATGGTTGGAGTCGGAGAGGCCACAGGTACCTTGGATGATATGTTGACCAAGTTGGCCGACTTTTATGATGAAGAGGTGGAATATTCCGTGGCGAACCTGCTTTCCATATTGGAACCCATTTTGCTGATTTTTGTGGGTTTGATCGTCGGATCGATCGTCATTTCGATGTATCTGCCCATTTTCGATCTCATGAACAAATTCTAAGAGAAGACAAAAAGAATATGACATTCAGGAATCTCATTGAATAGATACTCCAAATATAAGGAACAAAGGATTGAAGAGAAGAAAAGACATTTTGTGGCTCATTCTCCTGCGACTGATCATTGTCACAGCCCTTGCTGTCTCAGCCGTAATCATCAACCAGTTTAGCACGTCCATATTCCTCCCTCTTACTCTCTTTTATATTCTGATCATCGTCACATATGTTTTGTCTATCGGCTATCTGCTCTTGTACTATTGGGGAAGGTACCAGACTCTTCAGGTTTGGATCCAGATTTTTTTCGATCTCCTTTTGATCACAGCTTTTGTGTATGTTTCTGGAGGATTGAGGGGTTCTTTTTATTTCCTGTATATATTCGGGATCATCGCTGCGGGCTTCGTACTTTCGAGACGGGCCGCCTATTTGACGGCCGCATTATCCGGCGTGTTCTTCGGTGTTTTGGTCAACGGGATGCATTTGGGATTTTTGCCCTATTTTGGATCTGACCAACCGACAGAGTTATCTCCAGGTATCGTCATCAACAATATCTTCATTTCTTGGAGCATGTTTTTTATCGTGGCTTTTTTGGTGAATTACATGAAAGAGAGATTGAGGCGAACAGCTGAAAAACTGCGATTGGCGGAAAGAGAATTGGAGATAAAAAAACGGTTGGCCCTTGCAGGAGAGTTCTCTGCTCATTTAGCCCATGAGATTCGCAACCCTCTAGCGGCCATCTCCGGTTCGGTCCAAGTGCTTAAAGAAGGACTCGAACTGGAAAACGAACAGAAAGAGTTGATGGATAACATCGTTAAACAGTCAGGAAGGATTTCCCACTCGATAGAGCAATTTTTAAGCCTAGTTTCCCCGAATATCGAGACATTTTCCGAAGTTCATCTAGCCTCTGTGGTAGAGGAAACACTCTTTCTGTTGGAAGATAGCGGGGAACTGAACGGCAACTTCCAGGTGGATGGAAACTTCAAGGCTTCCAGCATATCCTATTTTGGCAACATCAACCAGTTCAAACAGATATTCTGGAATCTCATAAGAAACGCCATCAAAGTAATGCCGGAAGGAGGAACCATTACCGTCGATATCGATCAAGATCCGCGGGAGGGAGTCCTGTTAAGAGTTGCGGATATGGGGAAAGACCTGGAAGATGAGGAGAGGAAAAAATTGACAGAACCTGTTCTTTGTTCTGGATTCCAATCTGGAACGGGGATCGGGATGGCGGTTGTGCATCGTATCGTTGATGACTACAAAGGGAAGATCCACGTGCATCCCCATGCTGATAAAGGGACAGAAGTTGTGATCGTTCTTCCAAGGTCACAGGTAAAATCAGAATCAAGGATGAGATTGTAAGAAGATGGAAAAAATACTCGTCATAGATGATGAAAAAAGCATCCTCGATCTTTTGACCGTGGTTTTTGAAAAAGAAGGCTACGCGGTGAAAACCTCCCTTTCGGCCACCAGGGCCGTCGAGCTCATGGGAAATGAGGATTTTGATATTATCGTCTCTGATATCAAGATGCCCAGGATGAGCGGGATGGAACTCCTCCGCTACGTCAGAAAAAACAGGCCCGATATTCCCATCGTCATGATCACGGCATATGGGACGATAAAACAAGCTGTGGAGGCATTAAAAGCGGGAGCCATGGACTATATAGTCAAGCCTTTCGATGTGGAAGAGTTGAAGATTATCGTCGCACAGGGTCTTGAAAAAAAACGGCTGATGGAAGAAAACCTTTTTCTGAAAAAAGAGCTGAAAGAAAAATATGATTACGAGAACATGATCGGGAAAAGCAAGGTGATGCAAGAGATTTATAACCTGATCGAAAAAGTAGCCGTGACGGATTCCACAGTACTCGTCACCGGTGAAAGCGGGACAGGGAAGGAGATAGCGGCTCGAGCGATCCATTATCTGAGCACTCGCCGGGATAGGGCCTTCGTTTCCATCAATTGCGGAGCCCTGCCTGAAAATCTTCTTGAGAGCGAGCTGTTTGGCCATGTGAAAGGATCTTTCACAGGAGCTGTCTCCAACAAGAAAGGCATGTTCGAGGTGGCGGAAAAAGGCACATTGTTTTTAGATGAAGTGGGAGAGATGTCCCCGTGGACACAGGTGAAGCTCTTGCGATCTCTGCAGGACAAAAGGATAAGAAGGGTGGGCGGAATCGAAGAGATTCCCGTGGACGTGCGGATCATCGCAGCCTCGAACCAAGACCTGAAAAGAAGCATCAATGAAGGAAATTTCCGCGAAGACTTGTTTTATCGTTTAAATGTCATCTCCTTTGAGATGCCTCCTTTACGGAAAAGAAAGGAAGACATCCCGTTGCTCATCACTCATTTCCTTCAAAAATACTGCAATGGGATGGGGCGCAAGATGAAAAGAATCGCACCGGAAGTCATCGATGTGTTCGAATCCTATCTCTGGCCCGGGAACGTCCGAGAATTGGAAAATGCTATCGAAAGGGTAGTGGCTA
>Ga0307425_1000825_pt1 | contig 19201 bp, 15 predicted proteins | sample SalMarWE160330MG_FD_202152 | JGI IMG/M metagenome (GOLD analysis project Ga0307425, IMG submission 202152) | Salt marsh sediment microbial communities from the Plum Island Ecosystem LTER, Massachusetts, United States - WE1603-30 | ecosystem: Environmental > Aquatic > Marine > Intertidal zone >...
GATTCGCGATGACACGGGCGAGCTGTCGCTTGCCTGGTTCAACCAACCGTACCTGCGCGACCAGTTCACGCGCGGCGACCGCCTCGTCGTCGCCGGCCGCTGCCGGCTCAATACAAAGGATGAGCTACAGATCGTCCAGCCCGAATGGGAGCAACTCGGCGACGACGAGGAGGACACAATCCACCTGCGCCGCATCGTGCCCGTCTACCCGCTCACCGAGGGGTTGCCGCAGAAGGTGCTCCGCCGGATTATGTACGGCCTCGTCCACGACGCGCGAGACGCACTCGCCGATCCGTTCCCGCCCGAACTGCGCGAGCGCCACCGCTTGCCGGCATTCGCAGACGCCGTGCGCGACGTGCATTTCCCCACAGACTTCGACGCGGTTGACGCGGCCCGCCGCCGCCTCGCGTTCGAAGAGTTCTTCATTCTCCAGCTCGGCATCGCGCTGCGTCATCGCACCGTCAGCGCCCTTCCGCGAAAGCGACGCGCCCCGCGACGCGGCGGGCTCGCACAACGCTTCCGCGACCGCTTACCGTTCGATCTGACGGGCGCGCAACGACGCGTTATCGACGAGATCGCCCACGATCTGCGGCAGCCGCACCCGATGAACCGGCTCTTGCATGGCGACGTCGGCTCCGGCAAGACAGCCGTCGCCATCGACGCCGTCCTGCGCGCGTGCGACGCGGGTGACCAGGCCGCCGTCATGGCCCCGACCGCGGTGCTCGCGTGTCAGCACGCGACGAAGATCGCCCGATACCTACGCGAGTTCCCGGTCCGCACCGCACTCCTCGTCGCCGACCTGCCCGCCGCCGAGCGCCGCCGCATCGACGACGGAATGCAGTCCGGCGAGATCGACGTCGTGATCGGCACGCACGCGCTCTTTCAGAAGCGCGTCGCATTCAAGCGCCTCGGCCTCGTCGTCATCGACGAGCAGCACAAGTTCGGCGTCCTGCAGCGGCTCCGGCTCCTGAACAAGGCCGAGCATCCCGACGTGCTCGCCTTGAGCGCCACGCCCATCCCGCGCACGCTGACGCTGACGCTCTACGGCGACATGGAGGTCTCCGTGCTCGACGAGATGCCGCCCGGACGCACGCCCGTCGAGACGCGCTGGCTGCGCAATCGCCAGATCACGAAGGCGTTTAGCCTCATGCGCCGCGAGCTCGACGCCGGCCGGCAGGCCTTTATCGTCTACCCCATCATCGATGAGAACCCGGACCTCGAGCTTAAGGCCGCAAAGGCCATGTACGCGACGCTCCGTCGCGGCGCGCTCGCCGGCTACCGCGTCGGCCTGCTCTACGGGCCGATGCCGGCCGAGGCCAAGGACGGCGTCATGCAGCAGTTCGCGCGCGGCGAGCTCGATGCGCTCGTCTCGACGACGGTGATCGAGGTCGGCGTCGACGTGCCGAACGCAACCGTCATGCTCGTCGAGAACGCGAGCCGCTTCGGCCTGGCCCAGCTCCACCAGCTTCGCGGCCGAGTCGGTCGCGGCGCGCACGCGTCGTACTGCATGCTCGCCGACACGCCACGCACCGATACAGGCCGCGAGCGGCTCCGCATCATCGAATCGACGTCGAACGGGTTTGAGCTGGCCGAGGAAGACCTGCGCATGCGCGGCTGCGGCGAGTTCTTCGGCACGCGCCAGAGCGGCCTGCCGGAGCTGCGCGTCGGCGATCCGCTTCGCGACGTCGAGCTCATGCAGCTCGCCCGGACCGAGGCACGGCGGCTCGTCGACGAACAGACGCAGATCAGCGGCGAGGTTCGCGCGCTGCTGCGCGCCGAACTCCGCCGCCGCTACGCGGGCAGGCTACGGCTCGTCACGACGTAATGCGGCCTCGGCATCCATCTCGCGCCAGAACGCCGCCAGGTCGCCGACCACGTCCGTCGACACCAGCTCGAGCGGCGACGCCTCATGCCAGTCCGGCGGGAACAGCTCCGCGTACAGCTGCGTCGCAAACCGCTGCCCGATGAGAACGGCCACGCCCGCGTCGTCCTCGGATCGGATCAGCCGACCGACCGACTGAATCACGCGGTTCATGCCGACGTAGACGTAGGCATACTCGAAGCCGGCGTCGTACCGCTCGGCGAAGTACTCACGCATCAGCTCTTGCTCGAACGACACGCGCGGCAGACCCGGTCCGACGACGATGACGCCAATCAGCATCGCGCCCGGGTAGTCCACGCCCTCGGCGAAGATGCCGCCCTGCACCGCAAGTACGACGTGGCTCTTCGACGGCTCACGCAGCCGCTCAAGCAGCTCGGCGCGTGCCCGCTCCGACATCGACCGCCCCTGCCGCAGCACGAGCGCGCCCTCGAGCGCCACGTACGGCGCGACCGCGTCGAGGTAATCGAAGCTCGGGAAGAACGCGAAGTAGTTGCCACGCCTCGCCGCCACCACCTGCTCGATGAGCCGGGCGATCGCCTCGTATGAACGGGCTCGGTGCCGGTACCTCGTCGAGATCTGCGGCACGACGAGCACCCGCCGGTGCTCTTTGGGAAACGGCGACGGGAGCGACACAAGCCGCGTGCGGTCGCGGTCGAAGCCGAGCACGTCGCGGTAGAACGTCAGTGGCACGAGCGTGGCCGACATGCCGACCGCGGCGTAGCAGCCATCGAGCCGCTCGCCGAGCTGGCGCGCCGGATCCTTGCAGAGGATCTTGAGCGCGCCGCCGCCCGTTGCATCCCAAAGATACGAGAACTCGTCGCCGCCGAGCTGAAGCACGTTGTTGAACGCGATGTAGGCGTAGAACAGGTCGCGCAGCGGATCGTTCGGCCCGAGGCTCGCCGTCGCCCGGCAGTGCGCGGCGTACTCGACGATGATGTCATCGAGCAGCGCCTGCTGCGTGCCGAAGAAGCTCGTCTCCGGCTCGACGAGGTACTCCAGCCCGCGGCCGTGCTCGTCATGCTTGCGGCGCGACACCTCGGCGAGGACGTCGTCGACGGCCTCGCACCACGCTCCCAGCCGGCGCATTACCGGCGCCTCCGAGCGCGCCGCCAAATCGATCGCCTCGCGCAGGCTCGCCCGGTGCAGCTCGGGCGAGTAGTAGTCGCGCCCACGCTGGTAGAGGTTGTGCGCCTCGTCGACGATCAGCACCGTGTCGTCGTAGCGCCGTTCGAGGAAGAAGCGCCGCAGGCACACGGCGGGATCGAACACGTAGTTGTAGTCGCACACGATCACGTCGGCGCCAAGCGACGCGTCGAGCGCAACCTCGAACGGGCACAGGGTCTCCTCGACCGCCCGATCAACGCAGTCCTCCGGCGTGATGATGCCGAGCGCGGCGAGGTCGTCGAGCGCCGTCGACTTGGCGAGCCGGTCGTAGTAGCCGCGCGCGAAGCGGCAGAACTCGGGATGACAGAAGTAGACGTCGTTCGCGCACATCTTCTCGCGCGCACGCAAATGCAAAGCCACGAACCCCTCGCCGGCCGCCCGCATCCGGCGCAGCGTCTCGACGACGAGGAGCTGCTGCGTCGTCTTCGACGTGAGGAAGAAGATGCGGAGACCCTCCTGCATGGCGAACCGCAGCGTGGGCCAAAGCGCCGCCGCCGTCTTGCCGATGCCGGTCGGCGCCGAAACAAGCAGGTGCGTGCGCGAGGCGAGCGCGGCCTCGATGCGCCGGATCATCTCGTCCTGATACGGCCGCATTGACTCGAACGGAAACGGCACCCCGGCCGCGAGCGTCGCCAGCCGCTCGTGCCACGCGCGGCGCGCCTCGTGCTCCTCGATGAGACCGCGGAGGCGCGCGGCGAGCGACTGCTCGAGCGCGGCCTCGTCGAGCTCAACGGGCACACGCCGCGTCTCGCCAGTCCGGAGCTCGACGAGCACGAGGAACCCGTCCGTCGGCTTGCCCGACTCCCGCCCGAGCAGCAGCATGTAGATCCGAAGCTGCCGCAGCCACACGCCGTAGCCGCCGGTCGCGAGCGTGTTCGCCGCGCGCTCGAGTGAATCGACGCTCTTGACCTCCTCGATCACGGTTCGGCCTTGGTGCTCGTACAGGCCGTCGATCCGCCCGTGCACCGTGACCGTCCAGCCGTCGAACGGAAAGGTATGGCGAACCGTCTGCTCGCGCCGGTAGGTCCTGTGTGTCTCGAGGCGCGCGTTCTGATGCGCCTCGTGCGCGTCGCGTCCGAGCGCGGCCCGGGCCGCCGGCATGCCCTCGGCCGAGATGCTGCCGCACAGCGCCTCGTCGCTCGCCAAGTCGCGCACGCCGAGCGAGACCGTCTTTGCCTCGTCGTCGATCCGAACCGTCATTGCTCTGCCGCACGCGTCAGCCCGAGCGCCTCTTCGAGCAGCTCGGCCAGATGCTTCACCTCGAGCTCGACGCCATCGGCCGCCAGCCGGTCGCGCAACTGCGAGACGCAGCCAGGACACTCGGTCACGACGAGCTCCGCCTGCACGCCGCGCAGCGATTCGGTCTTGCGCCGCGCGATCCGCGTCGCGAGCGCGTAGTGGTGCACGCTGAACAGCCCGGCCATCCCGCAGCAGGCGTCGGCGCCCTCGACCTCCTCGTACTGCGCCGCCGCCTTGAGGAGCCGCCGCGGCGCCTCGGCGATCTGCTGGCCGAACCGCAGGTGGCACGGGTCGTGATAAACGACGCGCGTCGGGATGCCGACCGACGGGAAATCGACGAACCGGTCCAGGAACTCGGCGAAGTCGTACACTCTCGACGAAAACGGCTCGGACTCCTCGCCGAGCAGCTCGCGGTACGCGTTCTTGAGCGTCTCGCCGCACGAGGCGCAGCCGGTCACGATCGGCGCGGAGCCCGGCATGGCGCGCATGTTGATGCGTGCCAACCGTCTCGCCTGCTCGACGTCCCCGAGCGACAACACCGGCGTGCCGCAGCAGACCTGGCCGCGCGGCACGATCACGTCAAAGCCGAAGTGGCCGAGCACGTTGACGATCGAGTCGGCCACGTGCGCGTACGCGTAATTCGTCATGCAGCCGGGGAAGAAGTAGACGGCTTGCTTGGCCCCGTCGTCGGGCTTGCGGTCCGTGCCGTGCGTCTGGAGCGCTGTCCGCTTCGACAGCTCCGGTAGTCGCCGCCCGCCCCTGAACAGCAGCGGCAGATGGCGCGTCAGGCCCTTGCCCTTCGGCAAGAAGCGCTGAAACACGACGGCCGCACGCACGAGCGTATCCATCACGCGCCGCCGTGTGAGCACCCAGCGGAACACGAGCTTGTTCCACCACGTCAGCGGGGCTACGCGCGGCATCCGGCGCTTGAGCTCCGTGAGCAGGCGGAAGTACTCGACGTCGTTCGGGCACACCGACGCGCAGCGCAAGCACCCGAGGCATGATTGCACCGCCTCGGCCATTCGAGGCGTGTACGACAACCGCTTCTCGGTGAGCGCCTCGAACAGTGCGATCCGGCCCCGCGCCACGCGCACCTCGTCGCGCGTCTCGATATACGAGGGGCAGACGGACAGGCACTTGCCGCACTTGGTGCACTTGTCGATCTCGAGCCGAATCGAGCGTGCATCCACAGTCGGCAGTCTCCTCGTCGGCGCTCGCGGCCCGGCCGACCGCTACTCGAACGACCAGGACCGCACGCGCTCGATGGCCGCGTAGTCGGTCAAGTCGTAGTGGATGGGCGTGACCGAGATGTAGCCTTCGCGCACGGCCGTGCTGTCGGTCTCCGCGCCGGACATATGGTCGGCGGACGCCTCGTCGAACTCGGGCAGCTCGCCGCCGAGCCAGTAGTAGCGGCGCCGCTGCGGATCGGTGCGCTCGTGGAACTCCTCACGAAACATGAGCCGGCCCTGGCGTGTGATGCGCACGCCGCGGATCTCGTCGCCCGGCAAGTCGGGCAGGTTGATGCTGAACAGCATCCCCGGCGGGCACTCGTTCGCCACCAGCGTCCGGATGAACCGAGCGGCGAAGTTGGCCGCGGCCGTGTAGTCCGGGTCATCGTCGGGCGCCGCGTCCGCGCTATCAATGCTGATAGCGAGCGACGTGACGCCGTTCATCGCGCCCTCGATCGCGGCCGCCACCGTGCCCGAGTAGATCGCGTTCGTACCGACGTTCGTCCCCGGGTTGATACCGGCGACGACGAAATCGGGCCGCTCATCGAGCAGCGAGACGAGCGCAAGCTTGATGCAGTCGACCGGTGTGCCGCTGACCGCGTAGGCGTAGAATGCGCCGTTGCGGCTCACTTTCTCGACGCGCAGCGGCTTGTGCAGCGTAATCGCGTGCGCGGTCGCGCTCCGCTCGCGGTCGGGCGCAATGGTCATCACCTCGCCGAGCGGCGAGAGCGCCTCGACGAGCGCGTCGAGCCCCGGCGCGTGCACGCCATCGTCGTTCGTCACAAGCAGCCGCATCACTCCTCCTCGCCCGTGCCGAAATAGGGCAGCGCACGCACCGTGGCATGCTCGCGCTGCGCCTGCCTGTACCACCGCCGGAACTGGCGCCGGCGACCTGCGGCGATCTCGTCGAGCGAACGGGCGTACGCCTCAAGCGCCGGCCTGAACTCCGGCGCGCTTCGGAGCGTCAGCTCGAAAAGCTCGACCCGTTTCGCCGCGCAGATACTCTGCACGACCTGGCGGTTCTCGTGCGTCGAGAGGCCGTCGAGGTCGGTCTCGAGCGTCGATTGCTCGATCGTCTCGTTGTCGATCACCGGGATCTTCACGGCGAGAATCTCGGCAAGCGCCGCATCCGTTGCGGCCAGCGTCAGCCGCTGCTCGGTCAGCATGTGCGCGGGTCGATCGCGCACGTACTTCTCCCACGCAGCCGCCATCGCCTCGATTGTCGGGAACAAGTCGCCGAACTCGCAGCGCAACGAGAACGCAAAACTGCTCCGCCGCCACAGGTGCTCGAGCGCGTGCCGGACGCGCTCCGGCCCGCGTTTGGCGTCGAGCAGGAACTCCACGACCGTCACCGCCTGCTGCAGGAAGATGCCGCGCTGCTCGTCGCTCTCGAACGTGCCGTCGTGGGCGAACAGGTCCTCGAGCAGAAACGACCGCTTCTCGTCGATCACGGCGGCGGTGTGCACGTACACGTCGAGCCGCCCGCCCGGCTCGAGCGACTCGGCCAGGCCCGCGTAGAGCCAAAACGGAACCGAGCGGCCGCGCAGCGTGGCGCCGTGCTTCGTCGCCTCGCTCTCCGCGATGTCCCGCAGCACGTGGTAGCAGACGGCCTGTCGAAGCGCCGGTTCAACCTGGCCGAACCACAGATCGTCGGCCGATTTCGTGACGCCGCCGCGGCTGACGCTGACCTGCCAAAGCGACTCCGGGCCTTCGTCGCCTTCGACGGTGCGCTTCGCCACCCAGACCGACGCCTGCCCGTCCCACAGCCCCCTCGTGCCCAGCCGGCTCAGCGCCGACTCGTGGATCCGCTCGCACAACCGGGCCAGCTCGCTCGCGTACTGCACGTCGGGCGCACCGACCACGAACTGCATGTTGTAGCTCCGGACCGTCGCCGCCGACGCGACGCCGCACACGGCGCAGAACGTCACGATGGCAACAGCGCTCCGCGCGATGCCTCTTACGCTGTGGCTGTTCCTACACATCGACAACAAGCGTGACCGGGCCGTCATTGACGAGCGAGACGGACATCATCGCACCGAACTCGCCCGTGGCCACCTTGCGCACGCCGAGGCTCCCGAGCGCGTTGACAAAACGCTCGTAGAGCGCGTTCGCCTTCTCCGGCGGCGCCGCGTCCGTGTAGCTCGGCCTTCGCCCCTTGCGGCAGTCGCCGTAGAGCGTGAATTGCGAGACGACGAGGATTTCGCCATCCACGTCGCGGCACGACAAGTTCATCTTGCCCGCCTCGTCGGTGAAGCAGCGCAGCTCGACGAGCTTCGCCGCCAGCTTGTCGGCCTCGGTCTCCGTATCGTCCCGATGGACGCCGAGCAGCACGAGCAGCCCCTGGCCGATCTCGCCCGTCCGGCGAGAGCCAATCTCGCCCGTCCGGCGAGAGCCAATCTCGCCTGTCCGGCGAGGGCCGATGTCGACGGCGGCCTGGCTCACGCGCTGGATTACAGCCCGCATCGGCCCGCGCGCCCGCTGCGACGCGCCGCTGGTGTGCGCCTCGTCATGAACTCTCCTGATCCCCGCCTTCGCGAAGATCCGACCGTGTCTATATCGACTTGCGGCGAAACACCCGGCCGCCGTGCCCCTTCAAGCCCTTGCGAAACTGCCGGTCGCGGTCGTGCAATTGCCGCAGCTCGCCTTTCCGCTTGTGCTTCCGGGCGCGTCGTTCCGCCCTGTTCATCGGCCCCTCGCCGGATTCCTCGGCCTTGCCGGCTTCCTCGGCCCTGCCGGCTTCCTCGGCTCCGGTGGCCTCTTGCGGCTGCTTCTCCGGCTCGCTCCCTGGTTTGTTCTCAGGTTCTTTCTCGTCGTCCGACATCGGTTGCCCTCCGCCTATCGGGTCGGGGAATTCCCCAGTCTCTTCTCAACAGTCTCGGTTGTGCCGTCGCGGTTGATGCGCCGATAGAAACAACTCCGGTAGTTCTCGTGACAGGCTGCCCCGCGCTGCTCGACTGCGATGAGCAGCGTGTCGACGTCGCAGTCGTACCGCACCTCGACGGTTCGCTGTGTGTTGCCGCTCGTCTCACCCTTGACCCACCGCTGCTGCCGGCTCCGGCTCCAGAACACGGGGTGATCGCCCGTGACCGTCTCCTCGAGCGTCTCGCGGTTCATGTAGCCGAGCATCAGCACCTGCCCGTTCGTCGCGTCCTGGATGATGGCGGGCACGAGCCCTTGGTCGTTGAACTTCACCTCGTCGAGAAAGCTCACATCCGCACCTCTATTCCATGCTCGCGCAAGTACGCTTTCGCCTCGCCAACGCTGTACTCGCCGTAGTGGAAGATCGACGCGGCAAGCACGGCGTCCGCCTTCCCTTCGACGAGCGCCTCGCGCAGGTGTTCCAGCGTGCCCGCACCGCCGGAGGCGATGACGGGAATCCCCACCGCGTCGGCTACCGTCCGCGTCAGCTCGACGTCGTAGCCGTCCTTCGTGCCGTCGCAGTCCATACTCGTGAGCAGGATCTCGCCCGCGCCTAGCTTCTCGACGCGCACGGCCCACTCGATCGCGTCGATGCCCGTCGGCCGACGGCCGCCGTGCGTGTAGACCTCCCAACCGCCGTCACGCCGTTTCGCGTCGATCGCCACGACGATGCACTGCGCGCCGACGCGGTCCGATGCGCGCCGGATCAGCTCCGGGTCGATAACGGCCGCCGTGTTGATCGACACCTTGTCGGCGCCCGCGTTGAGCAGCGCACGGATGTCCTCGACGCTCCGCGTGCCGCCGCCGACCGTGAGCGGGATAAACACCTCCTCGGCCGTGTGCGAGACCACGTCGATCATGATCTGCCGCTCGTCGCTCGACGCGGTGATGTCGAGGAACACGAGCTCGTCGGCGCCCTGCTCGTCGTAGGCGCGCGCACACTCGACCGGATCGCCCGCGTCGCGCAGTTGGACGAAGTTGATGCCCTTCACCACGCGGCCGCCGGTCACGTCGAGGCACGGGATGATCCGTTTCGCTAGCATGGTCCGACCACCTCGAGCGCCGCAGGCAACGTGACGGCGCCCGTGTAGAGCGCCGTGCCGATGATCACGCCGACAAGGCCCTTCGGCTCGTACCGGCACAGGGCGCGGATGTCGTCAAGACTACCGACACCGCCCGACGCGATCACGTCGCACGAGACCGCGTCGAGCACCTGCTCGAGCAAACCCGTCTCCGGGCCTCCGAGCATGCCGTCGGCCGCCACGCCCGTGACGATGATCGTCCGCACGCCGACCGCCTCGACGTGACGCGCAAACTGCGCCGCCTCGAGCGCGGCAAACTCCGTCCACCCCTTGACCGCTACGAGGCCGTCGCGCGCGTCGATCCCGACGGCGATCCGCTCGCCGTACCGCTCGACGGCCGAGCGGAGAAACGGCTCCTCACACGCCTTGGTGCCGAGCACAACGCGCGCCAACGGAGCTTCGAGCACCGCGGCAAGCGTCGCTTCGTCCCGCACGCCGCCGCCGAACTCGACCGGGATCGAAACCGCATCGACGATCGCGCGCACCGCGTCGAAATTCGCCGGCCGGCCCTCGAACGCGCCGTCGAGGTCCACCACATGCAGTATGCGCGCCCCTTCGGACTCCCACCGCCGCGCCGTTGCCACGGGGTCGTCCGAGAAAACGGTCTCTGTGCCCGCACGCCCTTGCACAAGCTGAACGCACTGGCCATCCATCAAGTCGATAGCGGGGATCAGAAGCATGACGGTCCTTCCTCGTCGACGAACGCGCCGCGCCGGCTTCGGGGCGCGGCGCTTCGACTTCCTTCTGAGTATAAACCCGCGCGAACCCGGCCGCAACCCGGAAAACGCCGGGCGAACCAGGCCTCGGCACCCGGCGCTCACCGCAGGCGGGCGATTGTCACGGCTGCTCCCCCGCCCTTCACGTCGGCATTCTCGAACGACGCGACGTGCGGATCGAGCCTGAGCTGTTCGCGGACGCCCTGCCGAAGCGCGCCCGTGCCATACCCGTGGATGACGCGCACGATTTCAAAGCCGTTCGCCACGGCCTCCGCGATGAACTGCTCGAGCGCAACCTGTGCTTCCTCGACGCGCCTACCGATAAGGTTGATCTCCGTCGAGCCCGCGGCGCGCGCCGGGGCATGTTCCTTTCGCCGGGCATGACTTGCCGCGGGCCGCGCGGCCGCGTCCTCGATGAGTTCGAGCTCCTTGACGGCGACCTTGAACTGCGTCTTCCCGACCAGCACGTCGGCGTACCGCCCGCGGCCGTAGACGCGGACGATCGTGCCGCGGTCGTTGAGCGACGGCACCCACACGGTCAACCCCTCTCTCGCCTCGTCGAGCGGCCGCCGCTTCGCGGGCCTGGGCGCGAGCGTGCTGAGCTCTTTGGAGACGCCGCCTAGCTCGTCTTCGATCGCGGCCGCCTCGTCGGCCAGTTCCCCCTTCGCCTCGATCACCTCGTCGCGCGACCCGAGCTTGGCGACCATCTTTTCGACGCGCCGCCGCCCGTCGCTCACGATGCGGCGCCGTTCCTCGAGCGCGTCCCGTCGCGCCTCGAGCACCTCGGTCCTGAGCTTGGCGACCTCCTTGCGTTCCTGCTCGAGCTGGGCCCCGAGGCGCTCGTGCTCCTTGGCGGCATGGCGCCGCTCCTCCTCGGCGAGCGCACGCTCGCGGCGCAGCCGTTCTTGCTCCCCCTTGACCGAGCTCAACACGTCCTTGAGCTCGCGCTCCTCGGGCGACATGAGCGCCAGGCTCCGGTCGATGACCGAGTCCGGCAAGCCGATGATGCGGGCGATCTTGAGCGCGTTGCTCTCGCCCGGCACGTCCATCGACAGCGTGTACGTCGGCCGGTCGGTGTCGGGGTCGAGCGAGAACGACGCCGTGCGCGCCCAGTCGCAGCGGCGGTCGAGCGTCTTGAGCATCGGCAAGTGCGATGTGACCAGCGTGAGCGCGCCGCGCGCGGCCGTCTCCTCGAGAATCGCCTGGGCGAGCAGCGAGCCCTCGGACGGGTCCGTCGCCGTGCCGAGCTCGTCGAGAATGACGAGGCTGTCCTCGCTCGCCTGATCAAGGATGCGCTTGATCTCGCCCAGGTGCGACGTGAACGTGCTCACGCCGCCGGTCAGGTCCTGGTAGTCGCCGATGTCGGCGAAGAACCCGCTGAACACCGGGAACACCGACGAGCCGTCCGCCGGGATCGGGATCGACGACTGCACCATGAGCGCCAGCACGCCGATCGTCTTGGCCGCCGTCGTCTTGCCACCCGCGTTCGGGCCGGAGATCACGAGCGCGCGGTCCGAGTCGCCCAGCTCGACGCTCAGCGGCACGCACCGCTCGCCCAGCGAGAACAGCAGCAGCGGATGCCGGCCGTTAACGACCTTGAGACCGCCCGAGCCCACCACCGTCGGGATCGCGCACCCGTACCGGACGGCGAACTCGGCCTTGCCGTAGGCCGCGTCGAGCTGCGCGCAGAGGTCCACGTTCTCGCGCGCCACGTCGAGATCGCGCCGCAGCAGGTCGCCGAGCGCGATGAGGATGCGGCGTATCTCCTTCTGCTCTTCCTTGCGCAGGTCGAGCAGCCGGTTCGACAGCTCGACGACCTCGAGCGGCTCGATGAACGCGGTCTCCTCGCTGATCGAGTAGTCGTGGATGATGCCAGGCACCTTGCTCTTGTGATCGATCTTGACCGGCAGCACGGTGCGGTTGTTGCGCTGCGTGATGAACTGCTCCTGCAAAAAGAGCTGCGTCTTCGGCGAGCGCAGGTAGTGATCGAGCACCTTGGCGATCTTGGCCGTCACCTCGCGCTGCTCGGCGCGCAGCTCGGCCAGCAGCGGCGACGCGGTGTCCTTGATCGTCGCGTCCGACTCGAACACGCGGTCGCATTCGCGCTCGAACTCCGGCAGCGGCTCGAACGGCTCCGCGACCGTCCAGAGCCGCGGCGCTTCGGCCTGCCGCTTCGCGAGGAACTGGTGCAAGATGGCGCCGGCGTGCTGCAGGTCGGCGATCCGCACGTAATCCTGCGGCTCGAGAAACGCCCCCGGCGTCTCGACCCGGTTCAGCGCCGCGCGCACGTCACTGAGCCCGTCCATCGGCGGATGCTCGCCCGCGTCGAAGAGGTCGAGCATCTCGGCCACCCGTTCGTAGTCGAGCCGCACTTCGACCGACGTCGTCCGGACTGGCGCCCCCGCGATCTGCGCCTGCCCAAGTTCCGACGCCGCGCACTCGGCGACCGCCTGCCGCACCCTATCGAACTCAAGTACCTCCAGCGTCCGCTCCATAATCCAATCCTCTGCCACAGATCGCACAGATCAACACCGATCTCCGGGCACGAACCAGAACCGATCCGTGTTCATCTGTGAAATCTGTGGCTAACCCTCCTTTGTCCTCTCCTTGATCTTTCGCAAGCGCGCCTCGTCGAGCTTGACGTGCATCGTCTTGTGCGTGCTCACGTACACCTTGCCCGGCGGCATCCGCTTCGGCTTCGACACGTACCGCCGCTGCGTGTAGAGCACCTCGCCCGAGCCGGCCCGCTTCGCCTTGCTGTAGGCGAGCGCGAGCGTCGCCGCGTCAAGCAGCGTCTCGCGGTCGGCCTCCTCGTTCCTCCTCAGCGGCACGACGACGTGTGAGCCGGCGTAGTCGTGGCAGTGCAGCCACAGGTCGTGCCCGCGCGCGAACGAGATCGTTAGCCGGTCGTTCTCCGCCTCGCTCCGCCCAACGTAGATCTTCTTGCCCGCCGCCGACACGAAGTACCGGAACTCCTCGGCCGGCTTTCCCTTCACGCCTGCTCGCGGGCGCGCCTTCGGCACCTGCTTCGGTTTGAGCGCCAGGCCGCGCTCGTCGAGAAAGCCCTCCAGGTCGTCGGCCGACTCGACCTTCTCCGCCGCCTCACACGCTTCCTCGACCTCGGCGAGCCGGGTTCGTGCGCCGCCGATCTCGCGCTTGGCCTTCTCGAGCGTGCGCCGCAGCTTGCGGCTCCGCTTGAAGTATGCCTCCATATTGTCGCGCACGCCGAGCTTCGGGTCGAGCGGCACGGTGACCGTCTCGCCCGACGAGAAATCCTGGACGCCGAGCTCCGTCCGTCCGGCCCCCCGGGTCGAGAGCGCCGTCTTGAGCAGCTCGCCATACCGCCCGAACTCGTCCCATTGCCGCCCCGCGTCAACGTCGCGTTCGAGTCGCTCGACGAGCCGGCGCAGCCGGCGCCGCTCGCGCCTGAGCTGCGACACGAGCTGCCGCTTGTCGGACTCGAACAGCTCTGCGGCGTCGACCTCGGCGTACCGCTCGTCGAGGACGGTGTTGTACAGCGTCCCCTCCGGCGCCTCGACCGGCTCGTCGTCCCGTACGAGCTCCGGCTTCGGCGGCAGCTCGTGCGTCGTGCCGACGCGCCTCGCATCGAGCGACGCGACGATCTTCCGCTCAGCGTCGACGAGCTCGATGTGCGGCCCGCGCGGAAACAGCTCGACGACGAGCGACAGCCGCTCGCCCGCCTTGTCCAGCGCGAACTCGACGATCCGGTCCGCATTGAGCTGCACAACCTCGACGACGCGCGCGCCCTCGATGCGCGACCGCACGTACTCGCCCAACGAGAGCCGCTGGCGCTTCTTGCGCAACCGTTGATGCGTCAGATGGAGGCGTACATGCGGCGGCTGAAGGCAGATGAGCACATTGTGGCCGTACTCGGGCTGTCCTTCGGAGGCGCTCTGCCGGACCGACAACACGAACCGCCTCGGCGCGTGCTGCGAAAAGCCCTCGACCACGCCACCCGGCAGCACCCAGCCGAGCTCGTCAACAACGCGCGCCACCTCTCCATGCGTCAACGCCACTGTGCGTACGCTCTTTGCGCCTTTGCGTGAGATGACTTAGTCTTCCTGTTCGAGATCGGCCTCGGTTGCCGGGCGCTCGATGCGGTACTCCTCCTCGAACCACTTGTCGAGGTCGGCCAGCCGGCAGCGCTCCGAGCAGAACGGGAACACCGCTCTCGCCTCGGCGTCGTCCGCGCGGTACTCGACGTCCCGCCCGCATGTCGGGCACCGTGCCCGAACCGGCTTCTTCCCATTCGTCTCGCCCATCGCCAGCCACGCCTTCCCGATCCCGTCCGGTCAAGTCTAGCACAGCGCCCCAAGACACAACGAGGGGGCCTCCGCGCTCGAAGGCCCCCTCGGAAAACGCGTGGAGCTCGGGCCGTTAGCCCTCTTTCTTAGGGGGCGCCTTCTTTTCTTCGCCGCCTTCTCGCATCTCTTCTCTGAACTTCGCGCCGACGGCGCCGAGCGAGCCTTTCATCTTCGAGAGGTCAACCTTCACGTCGGGCGAGCTGATCGGCATCTCCGCCTCGCCCTTCAGGCCTTGATACGTGTACATCCCGGCAACGGCGAACACAATCGCAGGGATCGACTGCAGGGCCAAGAGGATGATGATCATCCAGATTCCGAAGATCCAGGCCGCAGCCGCCTTCCCGCCACCGAGCGCCTTGCCGACGTTCGCGGCGTTGCCGATAATCGGCAGGTTCTGGTACGCCGGCACGATCGGGGGGACCCTCATCGGCGGGCCGCCGCTCAGCGCCACGCCGGCGTTGTCGGCCATAGTGTCCTCCGTCTTGCTCCCCACGAACTGCCACGCTTCAAACGTGGCGAACACGAAAACTACGATAACAAGACCGATCGCGAGGAACCGTTTGATCAAGCGAATCGTATGGCCGTTTATGATGCGCTTGCTCTCCTTGAAGTACTGGATCGCCTTCCCGCCGCCCTGGGCAATGATCCCCGGCAAGATCAGCGTGCCGAGGAAGAACTTGGCGACAATGAAGAAGATCACGTACAGACCTACCAGGACGGGGATGACGCCGATGATTGCCCAGACCACAGGCCCCACTTTCGGGATCAAGCCGACGTAGCCGAGAATCCAGGTAAGCAGGATCCCTGCAGCCAGCCAAACCAAGTACCTCAGGTTCGCGAAGATGACGGTGAGCACCGACGCGGAGGCATAGCCGATCCCCGCGAGGAAGCTTTTCTTGTCACCCGCGTCCTTTGCGGCCGCCATCTTGCAGACCGCCACCATCGCGCACAGGACGGCGACGGCACCGACGAGCCATCCGATCCCCGAGATCAGGTACCCGAAAAGCGCCACGTACTTGCCCGTGATCTTGCTGCCGACCCAGACGAAGAAGTGAGACGCGATCGTCGCGATCGCAATGGCGATTGCCATCACCACGATCTTGTGCCAGTCGAGGCTGTGGCCGATCGCCTTGGTCAGTTCCCCTTCGAAATTCCGATTGTCCGCCATGAGAAGACCCTCCTTCCCACTCCAGAATCAAACAGATGCCCTTTTGCGACGCTTAGTCGTCCTCCGACAGGCAGGACTCGTTCCGATGGGGACACACGCCCCCCATAACCTCGGAAGCGACAATGTGCCACCGCTCAACACGTTGTCAAGCGAAAACCCCGAGAAGAACCGCCCGGCGTTGACACATCGCCCGCGCCCAGGTCGCGTCCCGGGGCGGTGGACTGCCAGCAGCCCGATGGGTTGTGCCACCGGCTTCAGTCGGTGGTCGTCTGGTCCTTCGATTCCCCAAGACAGCCGGCTTCAGTCGGCTTCTCGACAATGGCCTTCAGGCATTGTGAGTCCGATGCCGCCATTCGTCGATGGCTGAAGCCTCTCGTTGAGAAGCACGCTGAAGCGCGCTCAGGGCAGTCTTAGTGCTCGCCCCAAACCACCGACTGAAGCCGGTGGCAATACACACTTCGTGCGAAGACAGCGGAGGTCACCCTGAGCGTTGACGCAGACGCGGGCCTGGGCTAGCGTGATCAGGCGCGGCAATGACGGAGAACCGCAATGCCCTACAAGTCGCTGCGGGAGTTCATCGACAAGCTGGAGGCCGAGGGCGAGCTCGAGCGCGTCGAGGCCCAGATCAGCCCCCGGCTCGAGATCACCGAGTACACCGACCGCGTCTGCAAGGCGCACGGCCCGGCGCTGCTGTTCACCAACGTCGAAGGCTTCCAGTTCCCCGTCCTCATGAACGCTTTTGGATCGATGCGCCGGATGGCGCTCGCCCTCGGCGCCGGCGATGTGGAGGACGTTGCACGCGAGATCGAGGCGCTCCTGCGCAAAAAACCGCCCACGACACTCACCAACAAGCTCAAGACGCTCGTGCAGCTCTTCCACCTCTCGAGCTACGCGCCGCGCACGGTCAAGTCGGGCCCCTGCAAGGAGGTCGTCGACCACGAGCCCGACCTCGGCACGCTCCCTATCCTCACCTGCTGGCCCCAGGACGGCGGCCCGTTCATCACCCTGCCGATGGTCTTCACCAAGCATCCAGAGACGGGCCAACGGAACGTCGGCATGTATCGGATGCACGTCTACGACGCCCGCACGACGGGCATGCACTGGCACGTCCACAAGGTCGGCGCCGCCCACTACCGCGCCTACGAGGCCCGAGGCGAGCGGATGCCCGTCGCCGTCGCCCTCGGCGGCGACCCCGCGATGACGTACGCGGCCACCGCCCCGCTGCCCGAGGCCGTCGACGAGGTTTACTTCGCCGGCTTCCTCAGAAAAAGAGGTGTCGATCTCGTCAAGTGCGAGACCTGCGACCTCGAGGTGCCCGCCGACGCCGACTTCGTCCTCGAGGGCTACGTCGAGCCGCACGAACGCCGCCGCGAAGGCCCGTTCGGCGACCACACCGGCTACTACTCGCTCGCCGACGACTACCCCGTCTTCCACCTCGAGTGCATGACGCGCCGAGCCGACCCGATCTACCCCGCCACCGTCGTCGGCCGCCCGCCGATGGAGGACTGCTATATGGCCAAGACGACCGAGCGCCTCTTCCTGCCGATGCTCAAGGTCGCGCTCCCCGAGCTCGTCGACATCAACCTCCCGCTCGAGGGCGTCTTCCACAACCTCGCCCTCGTCAGCATCCGCAAGCAGTACCCGTTCCACGCCCGCAAGGTGATGCACGCGCTCTGGGGCCTCGGCCAGATGATGTTCACCAAAGCCATCGTCGTCGTCGACGAGGAGGTCAACGTCCAGGACACCAGCGAAGTCGTCTGGCGCGTCCTGGCCAACATCGACCCGCGCCGCGACATCACGTTTACCGAAGGGCCCACCGACGTCCTCGACCACGCCGCCCAACACCCCACCCTCAGCAGCAAGATCGGCATCGACGCCACAAAGAAATGGCCCGAAGAAGGCTTTTCGAGACCCTGGCCCGACCCGATCGAAATGACCCCCGAAATCAAACGCCGCATCGACGACCTGCTCCGAGGAATGTAGGGCGGGTCGCCCTCGGCCCGCCGAGCGCCCGAGGCGCCACAGACTTCGTCGCGTGCCATCTCTGTCGCCGCTTTGTGGCAGCTTCCGTCCTCGATGCATGGGAATACAGGACGGCGGGCGCAGGGGCACCCGCCCTACAACGCTGCCGCGCGCGACGTGGCGATGTGCAAGCACGAGCAGTCAGCGACCGCAAGGCGAGCCTCGTCGAGTACAAACAGCAAAACCGCCTCGCACCATGTGCGGGGCGGCCAATCAGCGACAATCTGTGAGAGTCTGTGGTTGGTTCCTCTTTCAGCCCCCCCGCAGCCGACGCATCGCGACGAGAAACGCTAAGCCAACGAACCCCACCACCGACGGCTCAGGAATCGGCGTCAACATAATCGCGCGGTTCAGTCCGTAGTACTCGCCCCACCCAACGATCTGCCCCGCGTTGTTGATGTCTTCAAGGCTCCTGACAACCCAACCAGGGCCGGCAGAGATGTACTCGGTCAGGTCGTACATCACGCCGTCTTGCCAGAGGAAGGGATGGGAATCGCCGCTCGCAGTAGTTGAACCGCCGATCACCTGCCCAGAATCGTTGATCGCGGAGGCACCGCTTGAGGAACCGCCAGGAAGCATCCCCAGATCCAGCATCACTCCGCCTTCCCACAAGAAGGCATGTCCGTCCCCGGCAGCCGTGTCGGCCCATCCAACCACCTGTCCCAATGAGTTGATATCCGATGCGCCGCTCCTCGCACCGCCGAAGGTGCCCAAGCCCTGCATGACCCCGTTTTCCCACAGGAAAGCCCTCATGTCGTCGCCCGCTGTCTCCGCCCACCCAGCGACTTGCCTAGAGTCGTTGACGCCGAGAGCCCTGCTGTCGACGCCTCCGAGGGTTCCCAGGTCCTGCATTGCGCCGTCTTCCCACAGGAACGCGTGGTATCCACCAATCGGGACGTCTGTCCTGCCTACCACGAGTCCCGACTCGCTAATGCCGTATGCGCGACTGTCGTCGCCTCCCAGGAGGCCGAGGTCATGCATCACCTCATCCTCCCAGAGAAAAGCGTGAAACTCGCCGCTCGGCACATGTGTGCCACCCACGACCTGCCCGGAGTTGTTGATCGCGTCGGCACCGCTGTTCAGGCTGCCCAGAACCCCAAGATCCCGCATCACCCCGTTCTCCCAAAGGTAAGCGTGGTTCCGGGAAGCGCTGACGGGTGCACTACCCACGACTTGCCCGAGGTCGTTGATGCCACGGGCGCTGGTTGCTTCACGCCCACCCAGGCCGCCCAGTTCGATAAGAGTGTACTGCGTCACCGCGCTCGCCGGTTCGAACGGCACGATGAGGCCAAGGAGAATGGAGAGGGTCAACAGAGAGAACTTGGAAGCGCGAAGTGCGCCCTTCACTAATCGAATCCCCCTTGTGATCTTCACTCCGCGCGCAAAGGTAGGAGCGCGCTCCTGGAGCTATTCCGAGGTAACATAGTAACACGCGATTGAACGCCTCGTCAAGCG
>Ga0307425_1000826_pt1 | contig 19200 bp, 15 predicted proteins | sample SalMarWE160330MG_FD_202152 | JGI IMG/M metagenome (GOLD analysis project Ga0307425, IMG submission 202152) | Salt marsh sediment microbial communities from the Plum Island Ecosystem LTER, Massachusetts, United States - WE1603-30 | ecosystem: Environmental > Aquatic > Marine > Intertidal zone >...
GGTGTATTCGGGTTTAACTCCGAATGCCTTTGCAGCAAGTTCAATAAATTCTTTTCCGGTTAGTACCTTTTTGTCTGTTGGTAAATGCCATACCTGGTTGTATGCGGATTCGGTGTTTCCAAGAATTGCTGTCCCTTTACCGGCATCGGGTGAGTAAGTGAAAGTATGTTTCTTATTAACATCGAGCATCCATTGGGCTTTTTTCCCCTTCTTATAATTATCAAATACAAGAATGTTAACAAAACCCAGAGGAGTATCAGGTCCGTAAAAATCTGCTGCTCTTGCAATTATCGCTTTAAGATTTCCCTGCTCAGCTTCATTCATTATCATCTTGTGGAGTTCTGCCCTTACCTTTCCTTTTTCGCTGTCGGGTTTAACAGGGGAATCTTCGGTAATCCAGCCATCGACTTTTCCATAAATATAAATGTTATCGAAGAAGACAAATTTGCTGTTGTTTTTCTTACAGGCATCAAGAACATTTCTTATAAGTTTTGGCCATTGTGTGCGCCAGACTTTGATGTCGTATTTCATACCTAATGTCAGGTAAACCACATCCGATCCTTCAACTGCTTTCATTGTATCATCGGTATTTAAAAGATCGGCGCTTACAAGCTCATCGCCTTCATTTATTCTTTTGGGATTACGGCTCACAAGTCTTACTTTATCTGTGTATTGGGTTAAAGATCTGGCAAGTATATTACCAATCGTTCCTGTAGATCCTAAAATAGTCTGCATAACATTTCCTCTTCAGTTTATAATTTCACTAAGAACAAAGTTAAAATTATGATAGAGAATTATCAGGTCTTATGTAATGACCTGTGTTGAAGAGCACTAATTAACCTGAGTTTATGTCAAATAAATTTTTTGATAATCTTCGCGGAGCTTTTCAAGTATATTAAAATTTTCCTCTTCCTTGCCTTTAAAAGCCGGTGTTCCATCTAAAGCTATTTTTCTTAACAGTCTTCTGTTTATTCTACCGGTTTCGAGCCTGGGTAATTTGGACAGAAAGTTTAGCTCTGTTGGTTTAGCAAGATTGCCAATTGTTACCGCCACAAAGTTTTTTAATTCTTCTTTTAGTAGAAGTGTTTCCTCTTTCCCCTCGACAAGGGAGATAAAAGCTATTATTGCATTACCTATTATTTCATCCGGTCTTTTAACCACTGCTGCCTCTCTAACCCCCTCATATGTCATCAAAATATTTTCTATCTCGTCGCCGCCAACCCTGTTTCCTGCGGTTTTAATTACATCATCAACCCTGCCTAGAATGCTGATGAATTCGTCTTTCTCCTTAATTGCAGCATCTCCGGTAAAATAGTTTCCTTTAAATTGTTCCCAGCAGTTAAGTTTTGTTTCTGTTATCTCATCACTATCGGTAGTAAACATTGAGGGCCAGCTGTCTTTTATGATCAGATAACCGCCCTGTTCTTCACTAACCGGGTTTCCGTTTATATCTACGATATCGATTTCAACTCCGGGAAACGGATAACATATAAGTCCCGGTCGCATTTCAGCGGCACCCGGCATTGGCGATAAAAGTATAGATCCGGTTTCAGTTTGAATCCAGCTATTGATAACAGGAATATTTTCATTACCGACAAGCTTATTAAACCATTGCCACGTATCGGATTTTATCGCCTCACTGATAGTCCCGATCAATCGTAAGCTGGAAAGATCATGCTTGCTAACCCAGTCTTCACCCATTTTTGAAAATGCTTTAAGAAGAGTTGGGTAAGTATTGAAGATGTTTATTTTATACTTTGAAATTAATTGCCAGACTCGATCAGGTTGCGGATGAACCGGACTGCCTTCATACATAAAAGAGGTTACCCCATTTAAAAGAGGTCCATAAACAGAATAGGTATGTGAAGAAATCCATGCGATATCTGAAGTATTCCAGATAATATCATCATCTTTAAGATCGTAGATCCATTTGGAAGATAAGTAGGATTGAACCATATAACCTCCTGTGCGATGCAGAATTTTTACAGGTTCTCCTTTGGGTCCGCTGGTAAATAAACTAAAAGCAGGATGCTGTGAGAATAACTGTACTGCTTCACAGTCACCAGGTGAGAGAGATATAAAATTTTGCCAGAGTATGTCTCGCCCACTATTCAGCTTAAGATTTTCTTCTTTATGCCTGTTAAATACAATCACATTTTTCACAATATCATTTTTTTCCAGAGCCTTATCAATGCATTCTTTAAGGGGGATGTATGAACCCTGTTTTAATATAAAATCTTGTGTTATAATTAATTTCGGTTCCAGATCGGTTATTCTTTTCGAAAGTGCTGCTATGCTCAAACCGCTATAAATAACAGAATGAATTGCTCCAATTCGTGTACAGGCAAGCATTGCAATTACTGATTCAGGAATCATTCCCATGTATATAAGTATGTTATCACCTTTTTTTATCCCGGATTTTTTTAATGCGTTTGCAAAGTTGCAAACATTGCTGTAGAGTAGCTGATAGGTAAGGATTTTTGTTTCGCCGTCTTCACTTTCCCAGATAAGTGCTGCCTTGTTTCTTTTGTTTGCATCAAGGTGAACATCCAGGCAATTGTAGGATAAATTAGTCTTCGCCCCAACAAACCATTTTGAATTAAATGCTTTACCCTGCTTTACTTTACTCCATAGTTTATACCAATGCAATTCTTTAGCTGAATTGCCCCAGAATTTTTCAGAGTATTCTAAAGAATACCTGTAAATTTTTTTGTACTGATGATGAGAGCTAAAATATGCCTGTTTCTTAAAATTTTCGGAAGGTATATATCTCGGATCGCTTTCATCCGGGAAGGAAGAAATTAATTCATTTGTCTCTGGCGACAACTTTGCCATACTGCATTAATCCATCACTGATTGGATAGAAGATTGATTGTTTCTAAATTAGATAATGCGATTTCTAAAATCAATCAGATAACTGTTATTAATAAATACCGAAAAGTCTGGTAACTGATTTTCAATTTTTCTCTTCAAAAATTAAATTAAAACCTGTAACTTCAGGAAATAAAGCAGTTTAAACCTGTTTGCTATAAGCATAGCAATTTTTAATACTTTTCTATAAGAAATTGAGGTAAATCTTGGAAGAATTACTTAAATACCAATTATGGGGAAATACTATACTAAAATACCTGATAACCCTGGCAATGTTTTTTGCCGGGTTGATAATTGTAACGGTCTTTAAAAAGATCGTTTTATCGCGCTTAAAAAAATGGGCGGAAAAGACAACTACAACTTTCGATGACTTCATAATAATCGGTATAAAAAAATCAATTGTTCCGATACTTTATTATGGTTCGCTTTACTTGGCAGTTACAACTCTTGTTCTTCAACCGGAAGTCAAAACAATTATTAACTACATTTCAATAATAGTCCTAACCTTCTTTGGAATTAAATTATTTACTTCAATTCTGGATTATTCAATTACAACTTATACTTCCCGGGAAGAAAGAAGTGACCATAGGGCTAAACAGTTAAAAAGTCTTAGCGCAATGGCAAGATTTTTAGTTTGGGGAGTTGGATTAATATTTCTTTTGGATAACCTGGGGGTAAATATATCGACAGTAGTTGCAGGTTTGGGAATTGGCGGTATAGCTGTTGCTCTTGCTGCGCAGGCCGTACTGGGTGATTTGTTCAGCTATTTTGTGATATTCTTTGACAAACCGTTCGAACTGGGGGATTTTATAATCGTGGATGATAAGGTAGGCACTATTGAACATATAGGTATAAAATCAACAAGGATACGTGCACTCGGCGGAGAGCAGGTTGTTATGTCAAATACGGATTTAACAGGCTCGAGAATACATAACTATAAAAAATTACAGAGACGAAGAGTTGTATTTTCATTAGGAGTAATTTATCAGACTCCTGCAGAAAAATTGAAACTGATACCTGATATGGTAAAACAGGTAATTGTAGAAAATCCCGATGCCGAATTTGACAGGGGACATTTTAAAAATTTCGGTGACTTTTCACTAAACTTTGAATTTGTTTATTACGTGCTTAGTGCTGACTACACAACTTATATGAATATACAGCAGAACATAAATCTGGAGATATTCGAAAAGTTTGAAAAAGAGGGAATTGAGTTTGCTTATCCATCTCAGACACTGTTTTTAAACAAGGAAGATAACAGTTAATAATCTGTTAAATTATAACGTATGATTTTATAAATAAAAGAGGATATAAAAAATGAGTGATCAGCAGGTGAAGCCGGAAATTGGTTCCGTAGCCTGGTTCGATCTTACTGTACCCAATGCAGAAGATGTGAGAGATTTTTACAGTAGGGTCATCGGGTGGAAGTTTGAACCTGTATCGATGGCTGAGGGGGAATATAGTGATTACAACATGAAAGCTCCGGAAAGTGGTTTAACCGTTACGGGAGTTTGTCACAAGAGGGGAGTTAATGCCGATCTTCCTGCGAGATGGCTTCTTTATTTTACAGTTGAAAATATTGATAGAAGTATGGAAGAATGCAGAACAAACGGCGGTAAAATTATAGCTGGTCCTAAAAACATGGGTAAATACGGCAAATACTGCGTTGTAGAAGATCCCGCCGGGGCCGTATGCGCATTATTTGAACAGGCAGATTAATTCGGTAATGAATTTTTTCTAAGCGATAGAAATCGGAACATAAATTGTTCCGATTCCTTGTATATTATTATTAATGATGATGTCCGCCAGGACCGTGAACATGACCGTGTTGGATTTCTTCTGCTGTTGCATCTCTAATATCCACAAGTTCAACATCAAACTCTAAATCTTTACCGGCAAGCGGATGATTAAAATCCACAGTTATATCTTTTTCTTTAACTTCTTTAATCACAAACGGCATTTGACCACCTTCGGGTGAGTTAGCAACATACCGGACTCCAACTTCAATCTTTGCATCAGGTGGAAATTGTTCTTTTTTAACATTCTGAACTGCTTTTTCATCATATTCACCGTAAGCTTCTGCCGCACCGATTTTTACATTTTTCTTTCCGCCGATCAGCATTTCACCGAGAGTATCTTCAAGTTTTGGCAATATCTGACTTGTTCCACTAATGAACGTTAAAGGGTCCTTATTAGCTGTCGAATCAAGCACCGTACCTTCTTCATCCTTCAACGTATAATTAAAAGTAACAACTTTATTTAGTTCCAAAGACATTATTTCTCCTTGTTTTTTAAATTGATATTGCACTTCCATGATACAATATATATCGTGCAATGCCAATTCAATTATTTTCTAATGTAGTAATTATTATGATACTTCTTATTTTGAGTTGTCACTTTTTCTTAGTTCTTATCGGGAATTGCAATACGTTTATAATTACCATCTAAATGGGATTTACTAAAGGAGGATTTTTATAACGTGATTGATTAGAAAAAAACGGTTAATTACGGAAGAGGTTGAAATTAATTTAATCAAAGATTTATTTACGCCGGGAACAGGGTAGCAGATCAAATTATTATTTTTGTTAATGACAATATCCGATCAATTTTCTTTCAGGTGATAAAATGAAAAAGCAAAATGTTTTTCTCTTCTTACTTTTGATTTTAACTTTTGTTGTGCCATTAGTTTATTCTCAGGATAATGGAGACGGCATAAAAAAAGATCTTGAGTCATTAAAAAATCACAATGAAAAACTTGAACACCGGCTTGATATGCTTGAGAAAGAAATTGACGATGTTCTCTGGTTCCAGAGAGTTGGTGATGTTGCCTTTATTGATAAAATTTATATGACGGGATCACCAAAGTGGAAACAGAAAAATTCAACCGGACAGGGAGCGGGTAATCCTGTTAAATTCTGGTCGTATGTTTTTATTCCGAAGGATATAGATTTCAATAAAAAATATCCCTTAATTGTTTTTCCACACGGCGGTGTGCACAGTAACTTTTCAACTTATTATACTCATATAATTAAAGAGCTGATGCATCAGCAATACATTGTCGTTGCAGCGGAGTATCGTGGCAGCACAGGCTATGGTAAAGAACACTATGAAAAGATAGATTACGGCGGACTTGAAGTGGAAGACGTTGATGCAAGCAGAAAGTATATGCTTGATAATTATGACTTTATCGATACAGACCGGATCGGAATTATAGGTTGGAGTCATGGTGGATTAATTACTTTGATGAATCTTTTCAATCATCCTGATCATTATAAAGTTGGTTACGCTGGCGTTCCGGTAAGCGACCTGATTGCGAGGATGGGTTATAAAGATCAGGATTACCGGGATTTGTATGAAGCCGATTATCACATTGGTAAATCTGCCGATGAAGATGTGAAAGAATATAGAAGGAGATCACCTGTATGGAATGCTGAGAAACTTCAGACTCCATTATTAATACATACAAACACAAACGATGAGGACGTAAATTCGCTTGAGGTTGAAGCTTTAATTAACGCACTAAAAGCTTCGGGAAAAGATTTTGAGTATGAAATATTTAAGGATTTACCCGGTGGACATTCATTCAACAGGCTTGATACAAAAAAAGCACTTGAAATAAGATTTAAAGTTTATAAGTTCATAGGAAAATATATAAATCCGCCCAAACCATTTAAAAGTGCCGATGAAATTAGGGAAGTTATTTACCGGTAATTGATTGAGTAATAAGGATTAACTTTAAATTGAATATTATTAACTAACGATGGATATTTTTACATTAATTTGGGAGTTTAATAATCTCAAAAGGTCTTGCTTGGGGCAGAAAAGTCTTGCATATTTCAAATTAAAAAAACAAAAGTAAAGATAAATGGCAAAAATGGAAGAAGAAAGGGAACAAGTAAACGAAATTGATTCGCAAATAATTAAGTTGCTTGCTGAAAGAAGAAAACTGAGTAGAGAAATTATTAGCTTAAAAAATGAGAAACATAGCTCTATAAGGGACAAATCGCGTGAAAGAGAATTGCTTACAAAACTTGTAGAAGCCGGAAGAAAAGCGGGACTGGATTCATATTTCGTAACAAAAGTGTTTCATGAAATAATCGACGATTCTATAAGTATCCAGAATAAATTTGTATTAAACCAGGCCAATGCAGATGTTTCGCAATCGGGAAAAGTTATTGCTATTCAGGGAATAAAAGGTTCTTATAGTTATCTCGCCTCTAAAATATTTTTTGCTGATACTGAAGGAGAGCTATCCTTTAAATATAAGAACAGTTTTGAAGATGCAGTTGCTTCAGTGGAAAATGAAGAAGCCGATTATGCGGTTCTTCCCGTAGAGAATACAACATCCGGAAGCATAAACGATGTTTATGATGCAATCATCGGTTCACAGCTATCTATTGTTGGAGAAGAAATTTTCCCTGTTAAACACTGTCTTGTTGCAATTGAGGAAACACCATTAAACAAGCTTGAGAAAATCTTCACACATGTTCAGGCGGCAAGACAATGCAATAAGTTTTTATCCGGGATTAAAAATGCTACCGTAGAGTATTTCCTTGATACCGCTCTTTCGGTTCAGAAAATTAAGGATGATAAGAATCCCCATTATGCAGCGATTGCCAGTGAGGAAGCTGCAAAACTATTCGATGTGGTTATTTTAAGAGAAAACATTGCCAATCAGCCCGGGAACTTTACAAGGTTCCTGGTTTGCGCAAAAGAGCCAATCACAGTAGATACAAGAATTCCCGCAAAGACATCCATTATTATGGCTACTTCACAACAGCCGGGTTCGCTTGTTGAGGCTTTGTCAATATTTAAGAACCTGGGAATTAACATGACCAAGCTTCAGTCGAGACCCATAATCGGAAATCCATGGGAAGAAATGTTTTACTTAGATTTTATTGGCAATACTAATGAAGAAAATGTCCAAGAATTATTGGATGGACTTGGTCAGTATGTGAGATTTATGAGATTACTCGGCTGTTATCCAAGTAAAGAAATGGATCGAACCAATGTTAAGGTTACTGCTTACGATGATGAAATAATTCAGGAAACAATTCCGGTTCAAACTGAAAAGCCGAAAGAGAAAAAATCAAAACCAAAGACAAGCTATAAGCTCGCCGGTAGAGAATATAAGAAAGAAGATACTGTTGTTAAGGTAAAAGACGTTTTGATTGGCGGGGATAATTTTATAGTGATTGCCGGACCATGTTCTGTTGAATCTAAAGAACAGATTTTAAATTGTGCAAGAGAAGCAAAAGAAAATTATGCGCAAATACTAAGAGGTGGATGCTTCAAACCCAGAACTTCGCCTTACAGTTTCCAGGGATTAGGTTATGACGGGTTACAATATCTGAAAGATGCAGGTAATGCTTACGAACTTCCTGTTATTACAGAAGTGATGACAATTGAGCAGGTAAGTCGTGTTGCTGAACATTCCGATATTCTTCAGATAGGTGCAAGGAATATGCAGAACTTTGCACTTCTTTCCGAAGTTGGAAAATCACTTCGTCCGGTTCTTCTGAAACGCGGAATGATGTCTTCTCTTGATGAACTATTAAATGCAGCCGAATATATTCTTGCTCGGGGAAACAGGCAGGTTATCCTATGCGAAAGAGGAATAAGAACATTTGAAACTGCCACGCGCAACACACTTGATCTTAGTGCCATACCGTTTTTAAAAGAAATGACACATCTTCCTATTATTGTTGATCCCTCGCATGCTGTTGGTCAGAGAGATAAAGTTACTCCGCTTGCAAAGGCAGCAAAAGCAGTTGGAGCTCACGGTATTATGGTAGAGATTCATCCTGTGCCGGATGAAGCACTAAGCGATGGACAACAATCTCTTTCATTTCCGCAGTTCAAAAGTATGATGATGGAGCTTGAGAAGCTGTAGCTCGCAGAAGTCTTTCTTAATTTATAATTTTAAGTTGCTGTGGGTATCTTCTGGTTAAGAAAAAGTTTTACGTAATCATATTTGGCTGATCCATTCTATTAAACTTTAAATTAAATTCCGAATTCTAGTACAGGATTCAATCTGAGACACTTCTTTTCACAATTACTTTATTATATTCATGCAAAGATTGTCGGTAAAATATCTTTCTCAATTTAAAATTGTTCAATACAATTTTACCGGGAATAGTTTTTGAATCATAGAGAAATAATTATAATAACAATTATATTTTTTTCTATGAAAACTTTAATTATTGTAATTCTTATAGGGGTCGCGGGTTACTTCGCATTTCAGTATTTTTTCGAAAAAACCGAATCAGTAAAAATTACAGGTAACATTCAGGTGTCTCAACGTGGAAATTTTGATATAAATGCTCCCCAGGTTTCAGGTCCAATGTATATTGCAACTGTTAATGGAACTATCCGAAATACCACAACCAAACCTCTTAAGAATGTATTTATTAAATACAGCATAAGTGGTAAAAGCACGAGTGCAATGGTCTTCGAATTGGGTCCAGGACAACAGACTAATTTTACTACCAAGAGTGTAAAAACAATTGGTAAAAATCCATCTTTTAATTTGGATAATGTTCTGTACGACGAAGCAAATTAAACAGGGGAATTTTTTCATCTTCTTTTATTTTAATTGTTCTTCCTGAAAAACAAACCGATGCGCTTTGTTTCCTAGGTATAGTATGGTTCATTAGCTATTTATAAGAAAAGTTTTTTTGTACACTCATTCGCATTTCTATTCACAATAACGGTTTGTGATTTACATATGCAAAGCTTTCTCTCTTTATGTTGGAAAATGTAAATTCTTTTAAAGATATTTGTTACCGGAGAATAACAAAAAAGAAACCGGATATGAAACAAAATATATTTGATAACATTCCGAATAAAATGCCGGAAGAAATTTTTGAAACGATGGTTGATAATAAAAATGTTAAAGTCGAAAAAATTATTTCCCGCGGACATTCATCTCCGAACAGTTCCTGGTATGATCAGGATGAAGATGAATGGGTGCTTTTATTAAAAGGCCATGCAAAACTACAATTTGAAAATGATGAAATGTTGGAATTGCTTCCGGGTGATTACATTAATATTCCGGCAAATAAAAAACACCGGGTAGAATGGACAGATCCTGAAGATGCAACAATCTGGCTTGCAGTCTTCTATTAAAAGAATAAAGGATTAATTCACACTCAAATATTGTTGGAAAATAATCCTTTTGAAAAACAGCTTTTCTTCGGCTGACAATCTCTTTTCTATTTTTTTAACTTGTCTTTAAACACCTTCTCGAACTTTTCAACTTTCGGAGTTATAACATAAGCACAGTAACCCTGGTGAGGATTATTTTCATAATAATTCTGATGATAATCTTCAGCCTTGTAAAAATTTGTGAAAGGGACAATCTCGGTAACAATGGGTTTTCCCCAAATACCGGATTCATCTAATTTCTTTTTGTATTCTTCGGCTAATTTTTTCTGTTCATCGTTATGATAAAAAATAGCCGAACGATACTGTGTGCCGATATCGTTTCCCTGTCTGTTTAATGTTGTAGGATCATGTGTCTTCCAGAATATCTTCAGGAGATCAACAAAACCTACTACAGAAGGATCGTATGTTATCTGAACTGATTCTGCGTAACCGGTCGTACCGGAACAAACTTCTTCATAAGTAGGATTTTGGGTTTTACCTCCCGCATAGCCTGATACAACGGACTCAACACCTTTAACACGTTCGAATATTGCTTCGCTACACCAAAAGCAGCCGGATGCAAAAGTTGCCGTTTCTGAATTTTTCATATTAACTTTCATATTTTGCTTTTTATTTCCGTTCTGAGCCTGAATATCAGCAATAAATAACAGACCAAGAATTACAAAAACGATAAAAACAAATTGACTTCTCATTTCATACCTCATACAATTTTTCCTTTACAAAAATCGATCTCATTTATCATTAATGTATCACAAAATAGTGTAATTTATGTTACTAATTAGTGATAAAAAACAAGTACCTTAAATACAATGAAATGATAAAACTAAGATTGTTTCAGTAATTTTAATGTATTACTAAATTCATCTTTGGCAAATACCAGGTAATGAACATTTTCAGAAAATATTTTAACTGGCTTCAAAAAGACGTTCCCGTTGGCGAAGTGGAACGATATCCCGAAATAAATGAAAACGGAGAAAGTTCTGTTAAGGGAATTTATATTATTGGCGATCTTACCGGAATACCGCTTCTGAAGCTTGCAGCAGATAGCGGAAGTAAAATCATAAAACAATTTTCTGAAGATAAAGATTTCAAAAAGTTGAGAGATAATAATAATGATGATTCGGTATACGATTTAGTAATTGTTGGATCGGGACCGGCTGGCGTTTCAGCAGGGGCTGAAGCTGTGAAGCTCAATTACAAGATCAAAATCCTCGAATCAACAAAAAGATTTAATACAATCTTAAGCTTTCCAAAAGGCAAACCAATTTTTGCAGAACCGGAAGATTACCGGCAGCAGTCTGAAATAAAGATAAAAAACGGGACAAAAGAATCTCTTCTTGATGATCTTGAAAAACAAACTACACCTCTTGACCTTCCCATGGAGGAGGGGGCTACTGTAAAAAGAATAAACAGAAAGGTAAATCATCTTGAAGTGATTACAGAAGGCAAAACTTATAGGGCTCTTCGTGTAATTCTTGCAATTGGAAAATCGGGTAATGCAAGAATGCTGAACGTACCGGGTGAAAATCTTCCCAAAGTATTTAACCGGTTATTCGATCCTGCCGATGCCAAAGGACAGGATGTTCTTGTTGTTGGCGGCGGTGATTCTGCTTTAGAGACTGCAATAGCAACAGCAGAGTATGCCAAATCCGTTCACTTATCTTACAGAAGATCTTCTTTCTCTCGAGCAAAAGAGGGAAATGTTAATAAACTTGATCGGCTTGTATCCGAAGGGAAAGTAAATCTATTACTTGAAACTGAAGTAGAAAAAATAGATGAAGATAATGTAAAGTTAAAAGGTTCGGATGGAAAAGAGTTGGTTATCAAAAACTCAATGGTCTTTACGATGATAGGCAGAGAATTACCGATTGAATTTTTCAAGCGAAGCGGAATTAAAATGGAGGGAGAGTGGTCGCTTAATTCAAAGTTTCAGTTTGCTCTTCTTCTACTGGTAGCCGGGGTGATTTATTTCGGAAAAAGCAGCGCAGATTTCTATGGAAAACTATTCGGTAGAGTAAGCTCTTTCCCAGATGTATTCGAACATTTATTTAAACCCGAATTCTGGGGTAAATTTTTAAGCTTGCCGGCTGTTTTAATCTCAACACTCTTTTCAGATCAGGTAAGAATTTGGAGTGTTACAAAATTTATCAACGCCGTTGTAGCATATTTCTGTTTTTTAGCCGTTGTCGTTTTGGGTATTTACCTGCTTTTTAAATTTATTCGTGATAATTACAAAACGTTTTCCTTCAATTGGAAAACATTTAAGTATGCATATTTTATTTTCGTTGCTGCTTTTTTTGCATTAGTGTTTTTCGGCAGCAGATATTTTGGAGTAGAAATTTTAGGCAAGTCCCAATCATTCTGGTATACGGGATTTTATTCATTAACAGTTCTTATTTTTGGTTTACGCCGCATTAAAATGAAGCCCACCAGGTATATCAAACTTCAGACTTCGATCCTAATATTAATTCAGGCATTGCCGCTTTTCATCTTACCCGAATTTGTTTTTCCGGCGTTAGGACATGCAGGCATTCTTGGTAGCAAGGATGGTTTTTTTATGACACAGGTTTTCCCCGGAGAAAGCTATTGGAGATCTTACGGTTTTATTCTTGCCTGGCCACTGAATTTCAGTAATCTTTATAATTCGAACATTACCACATTCTGGCTAGTTTTCAGCTTGTTCCAGACGTTTGTGTTTATTCCTTTCATTGTTTATAAATGGGGTAAGGGTGCATACTGCGGATGGATTTGTTCCTGCGGAGCATTGGCAGAAACACTTGGGGATGAATACAGAACTCTTGCACCACATAGTGCACGGGCAAAGAAGTGGGAAAATTTCGGACAGTGGGCTTTGGTCGCAGCATTCATAATTACTGCATTAAAACTTATAAGCATTTTGTATGATATTAACATTCCGGTTATTAACGAAAAAGTTGCATACACCGCGGATTTTTTTCATAAATTTTATTACATAGGTATAGATATTATTTTTGCCGGCGTTCTTGGTGCGGGTGTTTACTTCTTCTTAAGTGGAAGAGTATGGTGCAGGTTCGGCTGTCCACTTGCAGCTTTAATGCACATCTACAATCGGTTTTCACGTTATAGAATTTTTGCAGAAAAGAAAAAATGCATCTCCTGTAACATTTGTACAAAGGTATGTCACATGGGTATAGATGTAATGAACTATGCTAATAAAGGAATTCCAATGAACGATGTTGAGTGTGTCAGATGTTCTGCTTGTGTTGTTAATTGCCCGACGGAAGTTTTGTCTTTCGGTTCATTACCTAAAAAGGATTTGAACAATACATCTTACAAAAAACTTGAGTTTGATTTCACAAATAAAAAAGCAAATTGGGATACAGGACTTTAAGCTAAATTTCATAATTGTTATTCTGTAGTAATCTTTTAGTTAGTTTAGAGCCTTATTATTTTTCTAACCATATAAAGCAGTTCTTTACCGAAGATATTACTAATCTGTGTCACAATTATTGAACGGTAATATTTTTATAATTGCTGTTAAATTGGTAGAATATTAAACAAACAAATGCAAAAACCTGAAAATCAAATATTAGTAATCTTTGGCGCATCAGGAGATTTAACCTGGCGTAAACTAATCCCGGCAATTTACGATCTCGAAGAGCAAAAACTTCTGCCGGATAATTTTGCCGTACTTGGTGTTTCAAGAAGCAGTTTTTCAGATGATAAATTCCGTGAGAAGATGATAGATGGGATTAAGAAATTTTCAAATTACAAAGAAAACGGTGGCAATCCGCTGAAAGAATTTGCAAAAAAATTGTTCTATCTTTCTATCGAGACAGCAAACACTGAAGATTATGCAGCTTTAAAGAAGAAGCTTACCGAATTAGATTCGCAGTTTAAAACTAATGGCAACTTTATTTTTTACTTAGCTACTCCGCCGGGACTTTACGGGAAAGTTCCTGCGAGTCTCGCCGCACATAAACTTAATTTAAATGGAAACAATAGTAGCTGGAGAAGATTAATAATCGAGAAGCCTTTTGGGTATGATCTAGCTTCGGCAATAGAGCTTAATAAAAAAATACTAAATGAGTTCAATGAAAATCAAATTTACAGAATAGATCATTACCTGGGAAAAGAAACAGTTCAAAATGTACTGGTAACAAGATTTTCAAACGGTGTTTTTGAACCGCTATGGAATAGAAACTATGTTGATCATATTGAGGTAACTTCGTCGGAAAATATTGGAGTTGAAAACCGCGGCGGTTATTACGATGAATCAGGCGCTCTACGTGACATGGTTCAAAATCATTTATTGCAAATAACCGGTTTGATTGGGATGGAACCTCCGGCATCTTTCGATTCAAATTCTATAAGAAACGAAACTCTAAAAGTTTTTCAATCACTTCACTTGTTAAAACCTGAAGAAGTACCGAAGAATGTAATTCGTGGACAATACGGGGCTTCAACGATCAGAGGTGAACAGGTACCAGGTTACAGGGAAGAGAAAGGTGTTCCGGCAGATTCCAGAACTGAAACTTATATTGCAATGAAGTTTTATATTGATAACTGGCGGTGGGGCGGAGTTCCTTTTTACATCCGAACGGGAAAAAGATTGCCAACGAAGGTTACGGAAGTTGTAATACATTTTAAGCGAACACCGCATCATCTTTTCAGCAGAAAAGATTCGGCAGAAGCCTGCAACCAGCTGGTTATTCGTATTCAACCTGATGAAGGAATTTTGATGAGAATTGGTATGAAGGTTCCCGGCGCAGGATTTAACATACAAAATGTAAACATGGATTTTCATTATTCGGAACTACGAAATACTTATCTTCCGACAGCCTATGAAAGACTTCTTCACGATTGTATGATCGGCGACTCGACACTCTATGCAAGAGGGGATGCTGTTGAAGCTGCTTGGAAATTCATTCAACCTATTCAAAAAGCCTGGGAAGAGAATAAAGATATTCCATTGTTTGGCTATCCTGCCGGAACATGGGGGCCGGAAAATGCAGACGACCTGATCGATGAGCCGAATACTAAATGGCGGTATCCGTGTAAAAATCTTTCTAACGATGGACTTTACTGTGAACTTTGATCCCGGGAAATCAATCTTAATTATTAAAGATGCAGATGAACTGGCGGAAGCATTTTGTTCAGGGCTTGAAAAGATAATCGCTTCATACAATAACCATGGTTTTAATATTGCACTTTCCGGCGGAAGCACTCCCCTAAAAATATTTAAAATCCTTTCATCTGAATACAAAGTTAAAATAAATTGGAAAATCGTAAGATTATTTTGGGGAGATGAAAGATGTGTGCCTCCCGAAAGTAATGAAAGCAATTACGGTACTGCAAAAAAATTACTGATCGATAAAATTAATATCCCGGAACAAAACATCTTCAGGGTAAAAGGAGAAGATAATCCTGGCAATGAAGCAATTCGCTATTCGGAAATCATAAAAGAAAATGTAAAAACGGAAAACAATCTTCCCGCATTTGATTTAACAATACTTGGGGTTGGAGAAGACGGACATACAGCCTCAATATTTCCCGATCAGATGTATTTATTGAAGTCAGATAATATTTGTGAAACCGCAGTTCATCCGGGGACAAAACAAAAAAGGATAACTATCACGGGAAAGGTTATTAACAATTCAAAAAGAATTTTTATCCTGGTAAACGGTAAGAACAAAGCAGAAATCATTAAACGTATATTGGGAAATAAAAATTCCAGATCTTTACCGGCACAAAATATAGAAGCTAAAAACGGAACTCTCCACTGGTATCTCGATCAGAACGCCGCAAAATTATTGATATAAATTTAATGTAAGCGGATTATTGAAAATATCAGCACGGTTTTAACCGAGGAATATAGAATAACTTTATTCGATTCGTTCCGGTTCGGCAATTGAAATTATAATAGGCACCACATCCTTTACAAGTTTTTGTTCCGCTTCATCCAGATCTTTGTATTTATTACCGAAGCGCATATTGGAATATTCATCCCTCACATCAAAGAACGCAAGCTTAACCTGATCGAGTGCAGCGATATAATCTTTGTATTTTGTTTTTCTGTCGGTCTTCAGAGAAACAATTAATTTTTTGTTTTTCGGCAAATCATTTTTTGATTTGATTCTTATCTTCAGTGTGTTCTTGAGTTGTGAAACAGGTATGGGTTTGCTATCCAGCAAAGTTTCGCCTGTTTCATTAATTAAAATAGCTGCCATTCTATCTTTTGAACCGGGTGGAGGTGGTTCTTCCGTGTATTCAGGCAAAGTGAGCCCGATCCCGGTATCAACATCGATTACAGTAGCAACTAAGAAAAATATAAGAAGCAGGAAAGCAATATCCGCCATTGAAGCTGTCGGTATCGTGGCACCTTCAAGCTTTTTTTGTCTCAGCATTTTTAGTTGTCCCGTTATGTCTGGTAGGATACCATATTCAACGGCGGAATTGGGTTTAAGTTCCCATTAGTCATATTTAATTTATGAAGAGAATAAGATTGCCCACCGATAGTTAGTTTATATTTATTCCCGGTAGATTCCATTTTTGAATCGGTGCCGACTAACAGGTTAAATTCTTTATTCTTTTCCTGCTTAGCAGATTCCTTAAACCATGGGTTATCAATGCTTGAGTAGCTTACTACATAATCGAATATTATTCTCAATCCCTGTTTTTCGGCTTCCTCGAACATTCTTTATGCGTCTTCAATTGTCCCGTACTGTGGTGCTACTTTGTAGTAATCTGAAATATCATAACCACCATTATAGAACGGAGATTTAAAGAAAGGATTTATCCATATACCATCAACGCCCAGACTCTTTATATAATCTAACTTTTTAATAATTTCTTCAAGATCTCCGGTACCGTCACAATTACTGTCATAAAAAGTTTGTGGATAGATTTGATAAATTACCGTATTGTTCAGCTATTGCGGGCAGTCAGGTATTTTGTATTCACCCGTAATTATTGCAGAGTCTATTTAAAGAAATTCCTGTGCTTTTGTATTGCTGATAATTATTAAACAAAGGAGAATTGCTGGAATAAGAGTATATGTGCGTTTCATAGACTTTTAAAATTTGTTTTTATTCATTTAAGGATAGGTATTTGATAATATAAGAAGATTCAGTTTTCAAAGGTTTTTCGTGCACCCTGGGGGACTCGAACCCCCGACCTGCTGATTAAGAGTCAGATGCTCTACCAACTGAGCTAAGGGTGCGTTGCGAAATTAATAAAATTCAGAAGGGTTTCAAAGATTGAGTGAACGTAAATTCCTGTTTATGTATTGTTTCGCTAAACAATTAGCTCAATACTCACGAAGATGAAAAAGGTTCTTAAAGTGTTCATCTTCCAAAGTGTAATGAATTATTGAAATAGCTCTTCAATAAGTACCGAGGATTTTCTTCTTTTACATGGTCTCTTTAGTCTTCAGAATGAATGGGTATTCAATAGATTTTACTTGTTCCGTACAGTTACTTCTTCCACCCAGAACAGCTCGCAGGAACCACCTCCAGTATCGTCGCGCCTCAAAGAGCTGATCCAGCGCCAACCTTTAGCGGTTGTTACTTTCACAAGATAGCCTTTCATCTCTAGCAGACTTCCTTTATATACATCATCAAATTGGTTTTCAACAGTTTCATCTTTTGGAATAATATGAACGTTAGCGCTGTTTAAACTAACATCCCTGCTCACAATCGGAAGCTTATCCGAATGCCAGTGATACCACCTGTTGCTTTGGGATATATATATTTTGTCGATTATACTTTGATCCGACATAGGTCCCCAGCCAAGCGCCAAATCAAACGGTGATAATTCACTTTCTTTTCCAAGTGAAAAATTGTTTCGACTTAGTACTCTTGCTTTTATATCGTACCCGGCAAGTGAGTGTATTGAAAACTCTCCCACAGTCCATTCTTTTGGGGCAGTTAATTTTGTTTGTCTCGGCTGATCGGGTGCTGTTACACCGGGAGGGAATGTAATAACTGTATCGGGGTAAAATAAATAAACAAGTAATGCTAATACAAATGCCAGGATAAAAAATATTTTTTTCATTTTGATGAATTTTTGTGGTAAAATTAAATTTAAATCTCTTGATTAAATTTGCATAGAGTATGCATATAATATGCCAGTTTATCTAAAGTATATGTTACTTCCATGATTATTTTGAGCCAACTAATTACATTTTCAATCACTTCAAATAAATTGAATGATGAAATATTTACTGAAAAAAGTTGAGGGGTTTCAAAGATTATGGTAATTATTAATAGAGCAAAAGGATAAGAAGAGTTGATTTTCTAAATCGCCATTATATTATCTTCATCACATTTTTATGAAATTTATAGCATTATTATATAGTAATGTTATATTTGCCAAACTAATTTTCGCTTTTTCATCAAAACCAATTATTTAATGAAGAAACTCGCACCGTTTTTTATTATCATAGCAGCAAGTCTCTGGGGCGTGGATGGAATTGTACTCCGTCCGGTTCTTTTTACTTTGCCCGTTACTTTAGTTGTATTTGTAGAAAGCACAATTGTAGCAGTGCTTCTTACGCCTTTTATGTTTAAATATTTCGGAGAAATAAAAAATATGGATTGGGGAGACTGGCTTGCATTTATCGGGGTTGCTTTGCTGGGTGGTGCAATAGGAACAATGGCAATAACACGGGCGTTATTTTATGTAAACTATGTGAACCTTTCTATCGTTATACTGATTCAGAAACTGCAGCCGGTTTTTGCAATAAGTCTTGCCGCGGTTTATCTAAAAGAAAAATTGCCGGTTGAGTTTTTCTGGTGGGCTGTGCTTGCAATAATTGGTGCATATTTTATGACGTTCGGTTTAAATCTGCCCGATCTTTCGAACGGAGACAAAACAGCAGTAGCAGCACTTTTATCTCTTCTTGCGGCAATTAGTTTCAGTTCTTCAACTGTACTTAGTAAACGAGCATTGAGAAATGTAGGATTTGAACTTGGCACATACCTGCGTTTCGCAATTACCTCGGTGATTATGTTGTTTATTGTTTTGATTCCCGGAACAATTACAAACATAACCGATATATCAGGTAAGCAGTTTTTAATTTTTATTTTTATCGCCTTTTCAACAGGCGGTCCGGCGATCTTTTTATATTATTATGGACTAAAAAGGATATCTGCTTCTGTAACTTCTATTTGTGAACTTGCC
>Ga0307425_1000827_pt1 | contig 19196 bp, 13 predicted proteins | sample SalMarWE160330MG_FD_202152 | JGI IMG/M metagenome (GOLD analysis project Ga0307425, IMG submission 202152) | Salt marsh sediment microbial communities from the Plum Island Ecosystem LTER, Massachusetts, United States - WE1603-30 | ecosystem: Environmental > Aquatic > Marine > Intertidal zone >...
TCCCTGCATCATACTTGGCTTGGGCAAGAACGATCACCAGATCCGTCTTCTTGTCCAGTTGAGGAACATAAGCGTTGAGAGTGGGGACGATGGGCAAGACTTCGAGTCCCACAGTGTGTTTTCTGTCAACTTCTATCAGGAACGTCTCTTCCATTACACCGATTATGCCAATTTTTAAACCTGCTTTCTCCAAGATCACAAAGGGCTTTTCGGCAAAAAGCTGGCCATTTTCTTTATACACGATATTCGCCAGTACCGTGGGAAAGGAGGCCAATTGTTCCAAACCCTTGACATTTTCTTGCCCTTTATCAAAGGCATGGTTTCCAAAACACCAGGCGTCGTAGCCCAGCAGGTTCATGAATTCCATCATGACACCGCCCATGACACCCTTGTATTCCAGTTGTGCCGCAAGAGTGCCGGTCATGACATCGCCCGCATCCATGAGAAGAGTTGTTTTGGAGGATTTTCTGATTTCATTCAGGTAATGGCTGACTGCCTCCATTCCTCCAACAGGTCTTTGTTCATCGTTGAGTCTGTACCTGTGCGGCAGAAATGTTCCGTGTATATCGTTGGAGTGCAATAAATGGAGTGTCACTGGGCTTGAAGATCTGGAGCGACATGCGATGGGTGAAAAAATAAGGATGAATAAAAAACAGAGAGTGCTGAAAAAATGTTTGTTATTATGAAATCGCATAGCCTTCTATTAGCCCTCAGATAACGATTTCGAAAAAGAAGCCTCGTTTTTCTGGGCTATATCCTCGCTCTCAGAGAATGCTTATATCAAAGGAATTCAAACTTGTCAAAAACATTCGGGTAACGCCTTTTTATTCGATGATAGAGCTGGCAACAACGTTAGCGACTCTGCTCCGCATGGAAACCACCGAGCCTTCATCATAGGGATGAACTCTGTTCGTCAAGAAAATGACAAAAGTCTCCGTCTCCGGATCGATCCAGATCGAGGTCCCGGTGTAGCCTGTATGCCCATAAGAATTGGGCCCGAACAGATCTCCCCCGTTTGTGGAATAAGAAGAATCGAGGTCCCAACCCAAACCTCTCCCAGCGAAAGGGACTTGTGGGTATACGGATATCATTCGCTCGACAGCGAGGGGGCTCAGAATTCTTTGGCCCTTAAATTCCCCCTTATTCAACATCATCTGGGCAAAAATGGCCAAGTTTCCCGCTGTTGAAAAAAGCCCCGCATTACCGGAAATTCCAGACTGCAATCGTGCCAGAGGATCATGGACAACACCTCTTAAAGGCTCTCCATCAATAACTTCTGTGGGAACACACAAGGGGCGGAATTCCGCGGGAGGCGTAAAAAAGGTGTGCGTCATTTTTAATGGCGAAAAAATATGCTCTGTCGCAAATTCTGCCACTGTCTGGCCCGTGACCTTATGAATGATAAATGCAAGGGTTATAAATCCGAGACAACTGTAATGGAAGGCTTCTCCTGGGGGGTCTGACTTCTCCAGCTGGGCAATGTGTCCTACTAAAGTCTCTGTGGATATTGGATCGCCGTATTTCTGAGCGACTTCAGCGGCATCTGTATATGGGGGTAAGCCAGATGTGTGCGTCAGCAAATGCCAGATACAAGCGTCCTTAGGCTCTTGACCCTCTTCCCTGAAAGCTGTGAAGTCCGGGACAAAATCTTTGACCTTATCCCACAAGCGGATCTTGCCCTGCTCCACAAGGATCAGTATAGATGTGGCCGTGGATACAGGTTTTGTGATCGAGGCAAGGTCAAAAATCATCTCCGTATTCATCGGGCGATGTTCTGGAATCCACTGGCTTTCGCCGAAAGCTTGGTGGAGGACGATCTTGCCTTTCCTTCCAACCAAGAGCACAGCACCCGGAAAATCTTTGCGCGTGATGGCCTCCTGGATGATGGTTTTCACTCTGTTGAGGCGTGCTGAGGACATGCCGACTTTCTCCGGTTTAGCCTTTGGAAGCGGATAAGACCAACACAATGCGGCCACAAGAAACATCAACAAAGCGCCTGTGCCTGCTTTCATGAAACTCACCCTTAACATTTTTGATCGATCCATTGCGACCCCCTCACCTTTCATATTAATCCTTATCCGTCATGTTAATCCTGACTCGATATCACCCCTGACCTCAAATCGCCTCTTGTCAAACGATCCGTTGCTCCATACTACGAACTGTAAAGCCGCTCCCGAGAGATCTCCAATGCCAGGTTGAACTCTCCGGCTAAAACCTGTGAGACAAGAGAAGCGGCAAACTCTCTTGCGGTTTCGATCCCCATGATCCGCAGAGCTTCACGAGCGCTGGGTGAGATCACGCCCTCTCTCGTGGAAAACACGCCCACTTCAACATTGGGCAGCTCCACCCTGTAGACAACATCGCCGTTTACGAGACCCGCGGATATATTCTGGAAGGAGGAGACCAGAGGACTCTGGGGATTGACTTGGGCAGCTTTGTATACAGCTGGAATGATCTCTCCCCCCATTCCGGAATAAAAGGCACAACCCAGATTCTGAGCCCCCATGGAATCGAGCCTCACAAAAGAAAGAAACTTCTGATGATCAACTTTAAAATATGTTTCAAATTCACCGATCGGGACCCTGATCTCAGCCGAGGCGGAACGGCCTCTTTTATTCCTTGGGCTGGGTTTAAGGTCGCCATCATGCCCTTGTGCGATAACACTTAGTTTAAAATCGATACCGGATGTTTTGAGCAGCTCTTCGATCTCGCTTTTGACGGAGCCAACCGCACGGCTGATATCCCCATGTCCTCGAAAATTCCCGAAGGATGCCACATAATCCACATACAGGATAAAATCCTGCTGATCGTTCACCAGGTCAAAATCGACGGAGCTCACTCTTCCCTTGAACTCCTTCATCCGATCATTCATTTTCTGTTTCAATTTTTCCTGTTGTCCCTCGATGAGAAGTATGGCCTCTTTTCGTTCGTCCTCCGATCCGAAGATCAACCCATGGCAGCGGACAGCCCGGGCATATTCCTCCACTTTAACGTCCACACCACCATACCTGTTGATGGTAAAACAGCCTCTCGTGACGCCGATAGGGCCTAGTCCCGTCCCATAAACGAGAAGATTGGTGAACGTCTTTTCTATGTCGCCCTTCACCCGGATAAATCCCGCATAGGAATAGTAAGATTCACACCCACCCACATAACTGGCCACTAAGGGAGCAAGCTGACCCAAAATCTCCATTTTGCTGCCACACAGGGGACAAATAAAATAATGATCACCTGCATCCAGCTCCAAAGTCAGGTTATCGGAGTTGCAATGATAACGGACTTTATACGGTTTTTCGGAGATCCGGATTTGCGAGAATTTTGCTCCCGTTGTCTCTTCGATGAATTTTCTTCGGATTAGAGCAGCCACTTTAAAATTATCAGGGGGAGCAAAACCGTATGCCGATACGAGCTCGTCTTCAACTCTCCAAGGAGGGAGTCTAGCGGATTTGAGAGAGTCTACACACTCATTTATGGCATTCGGCGCTTTATCTCCGAGCATCATTCACAACTTCCTTTTTATGGTAGGGTCGCACGTTTTTTAAAATTCAGCCGGTTAGCCTCAAAAATGAGGTTGGAAATCTCCACACACAACGGACGGCTCATGTGGAAATTTATAACAGAGGGGATTTCAGATGTCAAAAAAAACACGACGCTTTGAGCATCTCAAAATCCCAGATGAAGGCGAGATAAATGTTTCCGTTGGCAATTATGAAATCCGAGAACGGGAGAACGGATCTCATTCGGTCAGTTCGGGGAACTGACCCTACATCGGCCTATTCGGGGTATGAATCTAGCATTCTTATGGTGTAGGTACCGTTTCCCAAACTATTCCTTTTTCTCCATGTTGATTTCGCCGGTATCGCCTTCCTCAGTCTCCCACTGACCTGTCATGTTGTTTCCTGCAACTTCCAGTGTGATATAGACGGTCATCGAAGAATATCCATCATAAATGGCAAAATTGAAGGTCAGGCTGCCGTCAGTGTACTCAAGGTCTTCACACTCCACATCCACAAGCATTCCGATAGAATCAGAGATTATTCCCGTGTAGTTGTCCCCGCTCTTCTCGAGAACCAGAGTGAGTTCATCCGTTCCTTGATCGGGAACTTCTGTCTCTCCCACCCAAGTGCCGCTGATGTCATCGGCGAGTCCGAGAGACAGAGCGGATGTCCAGGCAAAAACAAAAATAAAGGTGAATACAGCTAAGACTGAAGTGAATTTTCTCATTGAATCTCCCTCCTCATAAATAAAGGTATGTATTTATCATAAGCCAAGGCCACATTTCAAATCATTATACGCAGTTCCAGATAAAAAAGTTCAATGTTTTGCTCTTATTGGATTTTTCGGTGTTTCCAATCACGAAAGTTTGTGAACGCTGAAGCAAAAAGAGCCAGAAAGAGACCCGCAACTGCAAAAACATCGACCAGTGTTTTATCGACTGCCCGTCCTGTGAGCGAGCGGATGAGAAAAGTCAGATAAGACGCAGGCATATCATAATATCCCAAGCGCATCCTCACTTGCCAGTGCCAGTCTGTGGAGGGACAATAACCAAAACCATACCATATCCCCAAAAAAAACCAGGAAAAAACGGTCAAGCCCACAACCGCCAAATTGATCTTTCGTGTCTTTGGCCACACCCAACCGAAGAGGATGAAAAGGATCAACGAAGAATGGAAGATAAAAAAGAAAACATTCAAGAAAACATACATTTTTGAATGGATCAGGCGTTCACTGGCTTTACTTTAATTGAGTTTATCCGATTACCCGGCGCCTCCGCCGCCGCTGCTCGCTCCTCCCCCACCTCCAGCCGAAGCTCCGCCTCCTGTTCCTGAAGCTGTGCTCATGGAGGACGTCGCTGTCACAACCATCGTTGAGAACGCAGAAGCAAAAGCGTCTGGGCTGAATGACCCTGTCCCAGTCCCACGGTAGACATACCAGGGGATATAACGCTGATATTCCTCGGCCGGGATGGCCGCAGCCAACTCCTTAAAGATCTTCTCTCCCAGGCCCAGAACGACACCGTAAACAAAATATTCGTCGATCCGATGGAGCAGAGAGCCCTTGTCCATCGACCGGTAATGGTATTTCTGCAAATATCTCTTGAGCGCTTTCCAATGCCGGGCAAGCCTCTCCCCTTCCTGCGTGCGGTGGGGAGTCAAAAAGCAGAGGACAAAGACCGCCACAGAAGCGACTCCCATAACAATGGCCCAGATTCCGACGAAATAGGCAGCCACACCCGTGAGAATCATCATGATAATCCCGGCTGCCAGGGAATAATACATCCCTTTCAGGCTCTCTTTATTGAACCAGTTTCTCTCCTCACCGTGCCTCTTCACAGTCTTTTTCCATTCCCGGAAAAACTTCGTGAACTTGGTTTGCTGCTTTTTGATCTCTTTGAGGTCTATGGAGTCTCTGCCTTCGGCCAGATCATCGAAGATAAACCGGAGCAAATCGCCTTCATAATCTTCCAGGCTTTGAGCATGTTCCTGCCGGTGAACCCGGTTCAATTCCCACACATATAGGGTTTCTGTCTTTGTGCCCCCGAATAACCTTTTTTTCTCCTCATGTTCCTCCCTCAGTTTGATAAAACCACGGCAGGCCAGGTCCATCATCGTCGAAACCAGAGCTCCTCCATAGATCTCCCGGCTGCTTAAAAGGTATCCTACCAGGGCTGGAGGAATGTTTTCAGGAACATCAGAGACATATTTGACCGAGGGCGGTAAAGATGGTCTCTGTCCGTATTTCCTGAAATTTCGCCACGCAAATCCAAGCCCCAGCACACTCAAAACGATCACGATCCACTTGCCCTGAGCCTGCCTTTTTTCTCTGGTTTTATCTCTCTGTGCCGCCTCTTCCCTCATCCGGTTGGATTCCTCTGCCCAGTGGGCTTCCTCCTGCATTATGCGGTTGCGCACGCTTCCCGGAAGTCTTTGGGCGTCAGGAAATATTTCGATGGGATACAGAGCACGGATTTCCAGATAAGTACGACTCGGAAGACGCGCACACCACGCCGTAATGGATCCGTCCTCTTCGATCCGCGATTCCGCCCACAGCGGCCCATGCAGCCATTCATTGAGCTGCGACTTTGAAATCGGCCTCGGAGGACTCACCTGCAATCTAACATCCCGGCTCACCCGATCCCATTCTTGACTTAAGAATTGATAGTAGAGGACCGCCGCATCATCATATGGTGTCACTGCATTCAACACGCGGTAATGGAAATCGAATGTCCGGGACTCATCGCGCGCATCAAAAAACCAACGGACTTCTGTCTGACCCGACGGGCTTGTGATGCGATATGTTCCCGGCCTGCCTGAGTCTGAAAGCTCGTAAAATTTGCCATTCTCCGATACTTTAAAATCCTGAAATGTAACCCGACCTTGAGCCGACAAGGTCCTGAAGATATAGCTGAACGATCCGGAGAACTCGAAGGTGCGGGATTCTTTGACCTCCATGCTTCCATCCGGCCGCAACTGGGCATCGATGGAGACACCGGTGATTCTATAAGATTTTGCGGCATGCGCACTGCGCACCCCAAAAAACGCGATCAGCACGCAAATGCAAACCGTGGAGAATTTTTGTAGGCATCTTTGGGTCATTTGTTTTCCTCTAAATTAGTCTATAGATGTCTAAACTCTTTTCTGATCTTCTCTTTATATATTGTACGTTATTTTGGCGATTTTTATTCGCTATACCCTGCAGCTTTGCCATCTCCCCGCGGGTCTGCCCCGCCTTCGAACCGGACAGGATAACCTTTTGTATCATACATGATCATAAGGCCATGGGCGTTTCCCAATCCTCCCACTCCTCGAACATTGTGCCCCATAGCCTCTAATTCCTTCTGGACGACCTCTGGAATATTCCGTTCAACTAGCAAAAAATCCGGTTCGGCAAAACTGACTCTCGGAGCGGCGATCGCCTTCTGTATGTCCATCCCAAAATCGATGATGTTCATCACCATCTGGGGAACGGTCTGTCCGATGGTGTGTCCACCCGGTGTCCCGACAGCCACCCATGGTTTTCCGTCCTTCACGATGATCGTGGGACAGTCACCGCTCAGCTTTCTGTGGCCGGCATGGGCATCCATGGGATTGCCCTTGGGTTCGAAGGTGCAGTAAGCGAGAGAATTGTTCAGCCAAACACCTGTTCCTTCGGGCATGATCCTGCTGCCAAAAGCATTCCCCAGTGTCTGTGTCGCACAGACAATATTTCCCCATTGATCAGCCACGACAAAATGGGTCGTGTGGCTGTCCTTTGGGAGGGTGATATCAGGCGGCACAAAGGATTTCGCCTTGTCGAGGTCGATTTTCGCCACAGCCTTTTCCCAGTAGGCTTCGGACAAGAGTTTTTCTAAAGGAGGAGGATTGATCTCCGGGTCGCCGGCATAGGCCAACCGGCACCAGAAGGCATGCTTGGACACTTCGGCAAAACGGTGAAGGTAAGCCGTGCTGTTGTGACCCAACTCAGGCCCCTCAAAACGGCTCATCATACCCAGCCTTATAAGCGAAGGGAAGGCTGTGGAAGGAGGCGAAGCTGTATAGATTTCACATCCTCTATAATTGATATGGATGGGCTCCCACCATTCCGCTTTATCGGCAATGAGGTCATCGATGGAAAGAAATCCACCGAATTTTCGCATTTCCTCATCGATGGCCTTCCCGATCTCTCCACCATAGACGGCTTTGGCACCCTGATCCGCTATGATCCCTAAGGATTTTGCCAGATCCGACTGAATTAACAGATCGCCAGCCTTCAATGGTTTGCCATCCTTTCCATAGAAGCTTTTAGCGTGATCCGGGAAGGAATCGAAGGCATACTCGATCGTCGTTGCCAATCCTTCGCTGATGGCAAATCCATCGCTGGCCAGTTTTATCGCTGGTTCAAACAGCTGCTTCCATTCGAGATTTCCATAGCCCTGGGACATGGCTTGCCAAGCATTGACATTTCCAGGTGTGGAAACAGCTTTTGGCCCTCGCCTGTTCTCTTCGTAATTGGGTGTCGGAGGGCGAAAAACGTCAGAATCGACGGCTATGGGGATCTTCCCGCTGGAATCGAGGAAACGGATCTTATTGGTATTGGCATCATAAACTAAAATTGTCCCGTATCCGCCGATTCCGGACATCATTGGCTCGACCACATTCAGGACAGAAGCGATGGCCACGGCGGCATCAAAGGCATTCCCTCCTGCTTTGAGGATCTTGAGGCCGGCCTTCGTGGCTAGAGGATGGGCCGTACTCACCATTCCTTTTTCCGCCACGGCAGGAGTGGATTCTGTGGCCCCCACAATTGCCCCTTCCTGGGAATTTTCCGCCGAACAAAAACACATCAACGAAATCACAATAAATCCTATGACATACTTTTTTAACATCACAACCTCACTTTTCATGATATGCAGATCCGTGTTCATTCTCTCACTCCGTGCGTTATGCGGTCAATCAGCTATTATTCATCCCTAAATTCGTTATCGTATGAACACCAGTCACGTTATTGAATGTCCCAATTGCGTGGTGGAGAAAACCGTGTGAAGGACTGGACGGGCATGGGACATCTCCTCGGGGGAAGATGTGAGGGAAGCCCGGAACCGAGCGAAGTTTCCTCGCTGGGAAAACTGAGAGTGTTTTCGCAATCACCAATTGGGACAATCGAATTCCCCTCATCACAAATTTAAGGATGCTTCCCTCATTCATCCTTTCAATTCGCTGCTCAATAAGTCAGTTATTCACTGGCCTCAACTGGCTTTAAGGAGACAGAGTGTCCCCCGCCCCCGACCATCACCACAGACAGAACTGTTAATGACGAGACTTCCAACTCACTCACGATCACATGCTCGGGATTTTTTTCCGCATCCAGAGCATCGGAGTAAATTGTGGCTGTGTATTTTCTGCCCGGATCAAGAAAACTCAGAGGGACACTGAGTTTGCGCGGGTTTTCATCGGTCAAACTCCCCATATACCAATTCTTCCCTTTTCGTCGCGCCATCACAATAAAATCTCCGGGAAACCCGGCCAAAACTTTTGTGTCATCCCAGACAGTGGGTATATTCTCGATAAAAGCAAACTCATCGGGGGCCGCTTCGTAGGCTTCCGGATAGTCCGGGACCATTTGAAGGGGAGAATAGTAAACCACATACATCGCCAATTGGTGAGTTCTCGTCCCCTGGACTTGTTTGGGGCTTTTTTCCGTACCATCCAAATCGAATGCCCCGGGCGTATAATCCATAGGACCTGCCAGCATTCGGGTGAAGGGGATAGTGACGTCATGTTGAGGTGTGGGCTTGTTCGACCATTTGCTGTGCTCGAGCCCCAGGACACCTTCGCGTGTCATAAAATTCGGGTATGTCACGCGAATGCCTGTAGGTTTGTAGGCTCCGTGGAAATTCACCATCAAACGCTTGGCTGCCGCCTTCTGTGTAAATTCATGCACAAAATTGACCCATTCTTGGTCATCCCGACCATAGGAGTCCACCTTGATACCAACCGCTCCCCATTTGGCGTAAACAGGCAAGGCTTCATCGATCTGTCTCTGTAAAGATGCACCATGAACCCAGAGATGCACGCCGACATTCTTTTCTTTCGCATATTGAATAACGGCCTCGATGTTGTATTTATCCTTACGCGTCTCTTCTATGGTCAGAATATCTTCAACGTCGGGATTTCTCCAGGCATCCCTTTCGAGGGAGTACCACCCTGCATCGACGAGAAGATAAGGGATACCGTGTTTGGCAGCAAAATTGATGTAGTGGATCATTTGGAGGGTGTGCGGCTCACCGAAGGGAAGCCGTCCATTCCACCACGGCCACAGCACAAGTCCAGGTTTGATCCAGGAGACATCCTCGAATGTAGTCTGCTCATTGAGATTTTCGATAATGTCGGATTCGATGAGATCTCCGGGCTTATCGCCGATCATGAGGACTCTCCATGGAGTTTCGTGGGGAACGCATGCCCGGACGGCAACTTCCTGATCTCCGGGGAGGGGTGAAAGCTTAGAGATAAGCATCCTGGAGTTTTCATCAGCCGGTGAAAGATACGTCCCCGCATAGTCAAAGAGGTTTGCTTCGGTAACCGCCATCCAGCAGGATGGAGTTTGAAGGAGCAACGGCAATCCGATAATAGACTCGGCATCGATGTCTTCCAAGGGAATTTCATCGAATTCTCTCTCATAGGGAGTCGTAAAGCTGCCAAGCTGAAGGGCATAACATGTGAAGTTATCACTGAATGTAAAGGAGGTATCCTCTGACTGTATCGCGAGCTCGATCAAACTCTCCTGTTCGGGAAAATAATACTTGAACGCCACACCGTCATCATAAACGCGAAAAACCATATCGATCTTACGCGAAGAAGATTCTCTTTCCTGCAGGTTAACTGTCAACTGATTGTAAACGTTTCTCACTTCGCTCCTCTTCCCCCAAACCGGATTCCAGGTTTGGTCATAGGTATCTCTCACTCTCCCGATCACCTTCAAATCATTGCGAATGGGCTGTGCATTTTTAAGCCGAAATCCCAACGCAGATGGCGCGATGATCTCAACACCGCTGTAAGCGACACTGTAATGAGGTACGCCTTCAAGGACTTCGAATAAGATACTCACTTTTCCATCGGGAGATGTGACACTGAATTCCTCCTTTTGCACGCATCCTCCGATCAACAAGATAAAAAGAGCGAACAAAATCACAAATTTAAGATGACCGATCATTGTCGCCTCCAGATTTCTTTACCCCATTTGAAAGCTTATATCATTTTTTCTGCCCTTGAGTAAACCTCTTCATTTCGAAAATATGGATTTGACATCAGAACTCAACTTTAATAATTTTTATGCAATCATGGCGTTACTGGCATTATTACCGATCCTCATTGTATTCGCCCTTATTGTTCTTTTCAGATGGCCGGCGACAAAAGCCATGCCTGTTGCTTTCCTGATTACCTGTCTTCTGGCGTTCACAATTTGGCAAGTTCCGATTCTGCAAATCATAGCGGCATCCATCGACGGATTGATCACGGCCGGATCGATCCTGTATATCGTTCTCGGAGCCATCCTCCTTCTCAATCTCCAGCAGGAGAGCGGAGCCATTTCCACCATCCGTCGGAGTATGTATCTCATCTCCCCTGACAGACGGGTTCAGGCTATAATTATTGCTTTTCTTTTTGGAGCTTTTATCGAAGCGTCTGCTGGATTCGGAACTCCGGCAGCTGTGGCCGCTCCCTTACTCGTGGCCATCGGATTTCCAGCTATGGCTGCCGTCATGGTGTCGTTGATCATCCAGAGCACACCCGTCTCATTCGGGGCCATCGGAACGCCCATCCTTATCGGGGTCAACGCAGGCTTAATCGGTCAGCCGGAAGTGACAAGTTACTTGGCATCACATTCTCTTGAATTTCCTGCCTATTTGCACGCTATAGGAGGAAAGGTGGCCATAATCCACGGCATCACAGGAACGCTCATCCCTCTTATTCTCGTGATGATGATGACCCGGTTTTTCAGTCATAAACGATCATGGACAGAAGGCCTGTCCATTTGGCGTTTCGCTCTCTTTGCCGGTTTATGCTTCACTGTGCCCTACACAATTATCGGCGTATTTCTGGGTCCGGAGTTTCCGAGTTTGATCGGGTCGCTCTTAGGCCTTGCCTTCGTCATACCGCTCACACAGATGGGATTCCTCATCCCAAAAGACATCTGGGATTTTCCTCCTAAAGAGACTTGGCCGCGCGAATGGATAGGCCAAGTGATTGACGAGAGGGACGTTGTGAAAGCAGAAGTTAAAGTCTATACAGCTTGGCTTCCTTACATCCTCGTCGCACTTCTTCTTCTCATCAGCCGCTTGTGGATTCCTCTTAAAAATATTCTGGCAGGAGTCAACCTACAGTGGACAAATATCTTCCGGACCTCCATTTCTTCGAGTTTTCAGCCGATTTTCATACCCGGGTTCTGGTTTTTTGTTGTGGTGATGATCTCACTTTTTATCCAAAGAATCCCTTTCGATCAAGCTAAGAAGGCAACCGTTCGGTCGTTTAAAACTCTAATCGGGCCTTCGATAGCCCTAGGTTTTGCTGTCCCTATGGTCAAGGTCTTTATAAACAGCGGCGTTCCGGGCGGTTACGATAAAATGCCGGTTGTCCTAGCTTCAGATGCGGCTGCACTTGTTGGAAAGGCATGGACCGCGTTTGCCCCGGTGATCGGAGCACTGGGGGCTTTTATCGCAGGAAGCAATACATTCTCGAACATGATGTTTTCTCTTTTTCAGTTTACGACCGCGCTTAAAACGGGAGCTATTCCTGGTGTGATCGTAGCTCTTCAAGTTGTGGGCGGCGCTGCCGGAAACATGATCTGCGTCCACAATGTCGTGGCTGCATCTGCTGTTGTCGGGCTCCTTGGCCGGGAGGGTCTCCTCATTCGAAAAACTCTCATTCCCATGATCTACTATATCCTTGTTGCTGCTATCATCGGATTTTCTCTACAAGTCTTTTTCTCTGTCTAAGACTCCAAGGGGAATTTTGAAAATCATCTCGCACGTCATCCCCGAATTCCCCATTGGAAGACGGCCCTTCGAATTTGTTATGAATTATTGGAAATGAATACAAATTAAAAGATGTAGGGACCGTTTCCCAAACGGTCCGCTCGGGGAGCGGACCCTACATTAATAACAAGAATCCGTTTAGGAAACAGAATCCAAAATATAAACTGCGGACCGTTCGGGGAATAGACCCTACATTATCTTTAAGCGAAAAGAAAAAGTTGTCAAAGTCGACCAAGATAATTATAATTCTAGAATATTTGGGTTATGTACAATTTAATCGGAGGGAAATATGGAGAAAAAACCCCTAAAAGCTTATTTAGGCCTTGTCGTCATGCTCGGTGCTGTCTGGGGACTGTCTGAGGCAGCGCTGGGGATGCACCTCAAAAGGTGTGCCTCTTCGGTGTCAGGCTCGATGATGACTGGTGTTGCTCTTCTCTTCATTGCAGCTAGCTGGATTATTTCGAGACGAGCGCTCGGTGTAATCCTTCTTGTCATCATCGCCTCTCTCTTCAAAGTCGTCGATGCTCTTCTCCTCTCATATCCTATCCTGCATGGTGCTATCGCCAATCCCATTTTTGCCTTTATCACCGAGGGTGCAGCTTTTTTATTGATTGTCTATCTGATCGAAGAAACATTCCGACAAAAACCGGCTGGTCAAGCCCTCACAGGAGGAATGTCCGCACTCCTTGCCGCCAACATATTCCCTCTTGTCAGGTTTGCGACAGGCATCCCCGCTTGTGTCGTCGCAGGCACAGGGTATCCTCTCTCCCTTTACTATATCCACTTTGCTATCTTAGTATCTCTCGTGACCGTTCCGATCGGATTCTTGGTCGGGATCAAATTGGAAAAATTCGCTCTGGGCATATCTAAAACACCCGACTTCCAGAAGCTCAATTATGTTCTCTCACCCGCAGCCCTCGTTCTCTGCCTCCTCATAATGGCTCTGATCAGACTTGCTTAGATCAACGCGATCGTACTCATAAAGAGGATCAAAATGGGAACAAATCAAAATAAACAGGGAAAGTCTTTCACACGAAGGGATTTTCTGAAAGGTTTTGGAGGCGGGGCTATTGGGGTTGCTGTTGTCCCCAAAATTCTCGCTCAAGAAACGGCCTCGATGGAAACAAAGAAGGGAAAAATCCCCGTATACGCAAAAAAGCAAGTCACTCTCACCGTAAATGGAGAGAAATACAGTCTTGTTGTGGAGCCGCGAGAAACCCTCCTGGACGTCCTCAGAGAAAATCTGAACCTCACGGGCACAAAAAAAACATGTAATCAGGGTGAATGTGGGGGGTGCACAGTGCTCCTCGACGGCGAGCCTGTATATTCCTGTCTTTATCTTGCAATAAGAGCCGACGGGAAGGACATCCGAACAGTCGAGGGACTGGCCGAAAAAGAAAACCTCCATCCCGTGCAGCAGGCTTTTATTGACACAGATGCCTACCAGTGCGGATTTTGTGCGCCTGGATTCATCATGTCAACAGTGGGATTCCTGGAAACACATAGGAATTCGCCACCAATGATGAATCTGGATTTGGAAGAGATCAAGAAAGCTCTTTCTGGCAATATCTGCCGGTGCGGAAACTACGATCACATTTATAAAGCTGTCTCTGAGGCCGCTAAAAAGATGGGGAGGTCTTGAGATGGCAAAAAAAGAGCATTGGGAAAACACCACAGACCCTCATCTCCTCTATACGGAGGAGGCACAAGCCGAAACCTCCACAACCCAAGCAGCTCCGACTCCAGAGAAAAAACCGGATTATAAAATCATCGGTAAACCCACCGCAAGGATCGATGGTCCTAAGATCGTCACGGGGAAAGCTCCATTTATTGATGACATCAAGCTCAGGGGGATGCTCGTGGGCAAAATCTTAAGGTCTCCACATCCTCATGCTGAGATCGTATCCATCGACCTGAGCAAAGCCAAAAGTCTCCGCGGAGTGAAGGCTGTGATTGGACTGGATAGCGAAAAAGCTCAATACATAGGAAACCGCGTGGCCGCCGTTGTTGCGGTCGATGAGCAGACAGCACAACAAGCCCTCAAATTGATCGAGGTGATGTACAAACCCCTCCCTTATGTCGTCAGCGTAGAAAAATCGAGGGAGGAGGGAGCCCCACAAGTCCACGAAGCCAAACCTAATGTCGAGAACATCAGGGATGAGAAACGTGGGGATGTCGAGCTCGGATTTAAAGAAGCAGATGTTGTTCTGGAGCGCACATACAAAACGGCTATTGAGATCCATCACCCTGCCGAAACGCATGGAAGCATAGCCAAATGGGAGGGCGACCAGCTTATCGTGTGGGACTCGACACAGGGCATCCACAGTGTGAGGGACGGTCTCGCACGCAGCTTGGAAATCCCGGCAGGCCATGTCACAGTCATCAAACGGTATATGGGTGGGGGATTCGGGAGTAAACTCGGCCTGAATGCCCATACCGTAATCGCCGCAATGCTTGCGAAACAGACCGGAAAACCGGTCAAGATCATGCTCACACGAAAGGAAAACGCTCTCTGTGTGGGAAACCGCCCGACCAGCTTGCAGACGTACAGGGGTGGAGTCAAAAAAGATGGAACTCTCGTTGCGTTGACTTTGACAAACTACACAACCGGAGGCATCAATAGAGGTGACAGATGTTCAGAACCTTTATTGGACGTGTACAGATGCCCTAACCTCCATGTGAAAGAATACACAGTCTACACGAACCTGGGAGGATCGCGGGCCACGCGGGCTCCGGGACATGTGCAGGGAACATTCGGGCTGGAGGGGTTCCTTGACGAGCTGGCCAATGAGATCGGTATGGACCCCCTGGAGCTTAGAAAAAAGAATTACACAACTAAAAACAGGGGGGATACAGGATTCCCCTACTCTTCGAAGGGATTAGATAAGTGTTATGAGCTGGGAGCCGAAACAATCGGCTGGCACAGGAGAAACAAAACTCCCGGAGAAGGACAGGGAAAAATCCGCCAGGGGCTAGGGATGGCTTCCCAAATCTGGTGGGGAGCGGGCGTCCCTGGAACTCTGGCCGATGTCAAGCTCTACCCGGATGGGAGCGTGGATGTCATCTGCGGCACCCAGGATATCGGATGCGGGACACGCACCCACATGGCTGTTGTCACCGCAGAAGCTCTGGGACTCGAGCCCAATGACATCACTGTTAAACTGGGGAATTCGGACTATCCCTACGCGCCTTCCTCGGGAGGAAGCCAAACAACTCCATCAGTGGCACCAGCTGTAAGAGACGCATCCCTCAAGGCAGTAGACCACCTCAAAGAATTGGCGGCAAAAAAATTCAAAGTGTCAGCTCATGATATTCTCTACAAAGATAAGAATTTCACAGACAGAAACAATCCGGAAAATACCATTGCCTTTGGAGAACTTGCCAAGGACCTGCGCAGGGAAACGGTCTTCCACGGCGAAAGGAAGGGCATGCCCGACGGATTTGCCTACAACACCTTTGGAGCCCATTTTGTAGAGGTGGAGGTCGACACAGAGACAGGCCAGATCAAAGTCCTCAAAGTTGTTGCTGCCCATGACTCGGGACAAATCATCAACACAAAGACCGCAGAAAGCCAAGTGATCGGAGGAGTGACGCAGGGAGTAAGCACAGCACTTTTTGAGCAGAGGATCGTGGATGCCACCACAGGGACGCTGGTGAATCCCAACTGGAGGGATTACAAGATCGCCACGTCCATGGACATCCCCGAGATTATCCCGATATTCGTCGATGTCGACGACCCGCGCATTAACATACTCGGCACCAAGGGGCTGGGCGAACCCCCACGGATCCCGATCGCCGCCGCCATCGGTAATGCTGTCTATAACGCCATCGGTGTCCAAGTCAGGGAGATCCCGATGACCCCAGACAAAGTGCTTAAAGCCCTCAAACCAAAGGAGGTCAGCTCATGAACAACTTCAAGCTTGCTCAACCTCAAAACATCGAACAGGTGGCCTCCTTGCCTCCGGATAAAAAAGTTGTCCTCATGGCCGGGGGAACAGACCTCCTGGACGAGATAAAAAACGAAGTTATTCACCCGGATGTGGTCGTGGACCTCAATACAATCCCGGGTCTCGCCTACATCAACAGCACAGATGATGGCGTTCATGTCGGCGTTATGACCCGGATCAGCAAATTGGCGGAGGACGCAACGATTCAAGCCAATTTTCCTGTTCTTCATGAGGCCGCTCTATCCCTGGCCACTCCCCAGCTTCGGAATGTGGGAACAGTTGGAGGTAATCTCTGCCAGAGACCCCGATGCTGGTATTACCGCGACCCTCAAGTTGAGTGCCGCAAAAAGGGAGGCAGCCGCTGTTTCGCCATCAGAGGGCGCAACAGATACCACGCCATCCTGGGGGGAAGCATCTGTCACATCGTCTATCCTTCCGACCTCGCCCCTGCTCTTATCAGTTTGGACTCAGAAGTAACTATAGCCACCATAGAAGGCGATAAGAAAGTGGCACTCGAAAAATTTTACACCCTCCCCCGCGACAACGTCCGGAAAGAAAATATTCTCAAACCGAATGAAATCCTGAAAGAAGTCAGGATCCCTCGTGCAAAAGACGGAGCAAAAAGCACATATCTTAAACTTAAAGAAAGAGGAACATGGGATTTTGCAGTTGTTTCTGCAGCCGTTAATGGAATCGCATCGGGAAACACATTCCAAGATATTAGGATTGTGCTCGGAGGCGTTGCTCCAGTGCCGTGGAGGCTGGAAAAAGCAGAGAAAGCTCTCTTTGGGAAACGCATAACAGAAGAAGTAGTGAAGCGGATCGCGCAAGATGCTCTCGCGGATGCACGGCCTCTTGAGGAGAACGCCTATAAGCAGGAACTCGCTGCAACAGTCGTAACCCGTGCGATCTTATCTTTGAGGGAAGGCCCAAGACCCTGAACTATTCTCCAGCCAGGGTCTCCTCAGGAACGGCTGAGTTTTGCAGAACGAAAGACCAATATAATTCAGATCAGTCAGCCTGGATTATTAACGAGCTTTATGAATAATTCAGGCAGAGATAGATTATTCAAGAGTTGAATTTATGATTCACATCCTCACAGGGCCGGTCCATTCTGGGAAAACGACTTTTCTTCAGAGATTGACAGCTGAACTCAAGCACCGGAAAATCGCTGTGGATGGTTTCTTGAGCTTATCTGTAAAAGAAAGGGAGGAGTTCATCGGGTACGATCTTTTTGATCTCCAACAGGAAAGCTCAACACCATTTATCAGAAAAACTGGAAAAGAAAAATGGCAGAGGATCGGCGACTACTACTTCATTCCAGAAACTCTGGATATGGCCCAAAACATTATTCTCCGCTCAAGAGAGGCTGATATAAAGGTCATCGATGAAGTCGGCCCGCTGGAGCTGCACGGAAAAGGATTATGGCCGGCCCTAGAAAAAACCGTGAGCCTTCCCGCACCAGATCTTGTTTGTGTCATTCGAAACGCCCTACTCGAGACATGGATTGAAAAATTAAAACCCAAGCCAGCAAAGATCTTCGATATCACAGAGGAAGATCTTTATCCCAAAATGCTACAATACTTCAGCGCAAAGATCATTCTAACGGAGTAAAACTGATAGACAATGAAAAATATCTATGACCATCTCTTGAAGGAGATCGAGATCAAACAGCCACTCGCCCTGGGGACGATCATCGAAACATCAGGCTCAAGCCCTCAGGTCCCGGGTGCATCCGCCATATTTTCCCCAGGTGGCCTCGTTGCCGGGACTTTAGGAGGAGGAATCCTCGAGGCTCATGCGGAAGCAGAAGCCATTCGTGCGCTTCAAGATCAAATATCCCGGCTTTTACCCTACAGCTTGAACGGTGAGGCGACCTCAGAGGAGGAAGCCATCTGTGGAGGCGAAGTCACAATTCTCATCGATGCCCATCTCCAGGATTCCTTAGGTGCGTTCAGAGAAATGAAAAACTCGCTTGATGATAGACAACCTGGGGTACTTATCGCTTTTATTCATTTTTCCACCAAAAAAAATATTCGATCTTCTATTGGAAAATCCGTTCTTCCCTCCGCTTTGACTTCTGAACGATCCTCTGCAATTAAGAATGTCACTCTCTACCGGAAATGGTTAAAAAAATCGGATATATTCGGCGAAGAGGCAGAGAAAAAGAGATTCCCTCACCGCGAAGAGATCAAAGACGCCTTTAAGGAGAGAGCGCCTCGTCTGCACAAAATACGCACAGAGACAGCCAAAGATCCCCTGGAGGAAAACCTTCTTTTCCTCGAGCCGCTTTTCCCTTTATCTCATCTTGTGATCGCAGGCGCAGGACACGTGGGAAAAGCCGTAGCTCATCAGGGGAAACTCCTCGACTTCGAAGTCACAGTCATCGACGACAGAGTCGAATTTGCCAACACTGAGAATATCCCTGATGCCGACCATGTGATCGTGGGCGATATCGACATAATCCTGCGTAAAATACCCAAAACACCGGATACCTATGTAGTCATCGTCACGCGAGGACACAGCCATGACGCCGATGCCCTCAAAGAATGTATCACATCCGATGCAGGATACATCGGAATGATCGGCAGCGCGCGCAAGATCGCCCTCATGCGCCAGAAGTTTTTGGACGAAGGCTGGGCATCCGCAGAGCAATTCGACAGGGTGTTCTCACCCATAGGCCTCGAAATTCAGTCCAACACTGTCGAAGAAATCGCTGTCAGCATAGCCGCCCAGCTTGT
>Ga0307425_1000829_pt1 | contig 19195 bp, 12 predicted proteins | sample SalMarWE160330MG_FD_202152 | JGI IMG/M metagenome (GOLD analysis project Ga0307425, IMG submission 202152) | Salt marsh sediment microbial communities from the Plum Island Ecosystem LTER, Massachusetts, United States - WE1603-30 | ecosystem: Environmental > Aquatic > Marine > Intertidal zone >...
ACATGGAAGGTTCCGCCCGGCGAATGGACTATCATCCGATTTGTCTGCGCCAATACCGGCGAGAAACTTAAAGTGCCCAGCCCGAATTCAGATGGACTGGCTACGGATCATTTCAGCCACGAAGCCACTCGCGCATTTATTCAATATATTACCAATCGTCTACAGCAAAAAATCAGTGATTTGAAACCTACTCCCCTGAAACAACTCTATCTGCCGAGTTATGAGGTAAGGGGGGCGACATGGACTCCCGACTTCATCGATCAGTTTATAAAATACTGTCATTATGATATGACGCCCTATCTACCCGCCCTGGCCGGCTGTGTAATAGAAAACCAGGACATTACTTCCCGTTTCCTTTATGATTATCGAAAAATGTTAGGTGATCTTCTTGTTGATGCTTATTACCGTACGGCGAGCGAAACCGCAAACGAGGCGAGTCTTGGTATCGAAGCCGAAGCGGGAGGCCCCGGCCCTCCTGTGCATCAGGTCCCCGTCGATGCCTTGAAAGCTCTCGGCTCGATAGATGAAATGCGCGGCGAGTTCTGGCCGTGGAGACAGGAAAGAAGCCAGCTTTGGATAGTAAAGGAAACAGCCTGCGCCGCCCACATCTATGGCCGCAAACGGGTGAACATGGAGTCATTTACCGGATTTCGACATTGGCAGGATGGCCCTTTCGACCTTAAACCCGCCGCCGACCGTGCGTTCTGCGAAGGAATGAATCATGTCGTCTGGCATACATCCTCTCATCAGCCTCCGGAAGCCGGGAAGCCCGGCTGGGTCTATGGCGCCGGAACTCATCTGACGCCTAATATAGCATGGTGGTCCAAGGCAAAGCCTTTTATTGATTACCTGTCTCGATGTTCTTTCATGCTGCAGCAGGGATTGTTCGTAGCAGATGTATGTTACTACTACGGGGACCAGGGTTTTAATTTTGTGCCTGCCAAACACATCGATCCGTCACTCGGATATGGTTACGACTACGATGTAGTAAATGCGGAGGTTATTTTAAGCCGGATGAGCGTTAAAGATGGTCGTTTCACACTGCCTGACGGAATGAATTACGAGTTGCTGGTTCTGCCGGACAGAAAAGATATGGATCTGCAAGTCCTGCAGAAAATAAAAGAGTTCCTAATAGCCGGCGGAACGGTAGTCGGCCCCAAACCTACACAATCGAACGGACTTACCGACTATCCCACAAAAGATCAGCAGGTTAAACAGCTTGCCGATACGCTATGGGGAAACTGCGATGGGAAAAACGTTCTTGAGCATCGATACGGAAATGGGAAAATTATATGGAGTCGGTCCTCCACAGGACGCCTTACGGTGCTGCGAGAAATCCTTTTGTCACGCAGCATTGGCCCCGACTTCCATTATACCAGCGGTCAAGAAACAGCGGATCTGGATTTCATCCATCGGCGAGCCCCGGAGGCGGACATCTATTTTATCCGTAACAGAAAGAATCGCCGGGAATTTGTCAATGCCCATTTCAGAGTTTCCGCTAAGGTGCCAGAACTTTGGCTGCCTGACACTGGAACCATCCTGCAGCAGCCGGTTTATGAGCAAACGCCGGAAGGCATAAGTGTTCCATTGGAGCTTGCTCCTTCGGGCTCGCTCTTCGTTGTGTTTCGTAAAGCAGTTAGCCGGCCTCATCTGGTTTCTTTAGACCCCGGAATCGATGCAACTACAGTCACCGGAAAAGAAGTCCGTCTCACTGCTTTTGAAAACGGCTCTTATAAAATGAAGGCATCGGATGGGCGGACTATTAAAGTCGAAATAGATCAGATCCCATCCGCCCTTCAATTAACCGGCCCCTGGGACGTTTATTTTCCCGCCGGATGGGGAGCGCCGGATTCTTCGACGTTCGCGGAACTTAAGTCATGGACCGAGCACGAGAATCCAGGGATTCGTAATTTTTCAGGTACGGCTTGTTATAAAAAGGAGTTTGAAATCCCCCGGCAATGGTTCGGCAAAGACAGAAAGATTTATCTCGACCTTGGCAAACTATGGGCTCTCGGTGAAGTTACTCTAAACGGACAATCGTTAGGTATTGTCTGGAAACCTCCTTATCGGATTGAAATCACTAAAACCGCCAAAGCCGACCAAAACAATCTCGAAATTGAAATCACCAACACCTGGGCCAATCGCCTCGTGGGTGATGCAATGTTGCCACCTAACCAACGTTATTGCAGAACGAACATCACGGTTTCCGGAACACCGGGGAAACCATGGAAGGACATTCCTTTGCGACAATCGGGCCTGCTGGGGCCGGTTGAATTAGTACAAGCGGTCGAAAAGACAATTTCACTGGCTAAATAATGATCTAACGAGAAAAATTGATAAGATTCTACTTCACAAACAAAATATTTCATCGTTCCATTGGTGATCTTGCGGTATTCTAACATCCGCGTTACGATGTATCGGCCACGCTTAGTAGCTTATCTGAACAGACCTTCGACTTCACGATGCATTATAATGGACGTCGTGAATCTACCTATGTCATATGGACAATCGTCGTAAAAACGTTGCCAAACACCTATCTGGAGCTTGCCGAATGCCAAGGTAGCTCATGCAGATTATTGAGACATAGCAAAATATCCGCCCCGGTTCATTCATTGAAGGGGAACTCCACGTTACCTCGGGTTCATTGTCCTAACGGAGCTCAGAGCGTTAAAAGTCTCCTGGATATCATATATAGTGCATCCTGCCAAAAGCCGAACATTGCCTGTTCAGGATTCCATGCTAAACAAGCGTCTCGTCGTAATCACTGCCGTTCTTCCACATGGCTGACACAGTCGAAACCAACTTCCTGGCCACAGAGTGTCTGGCATTGGCAGGGATTATTCCATTTGAAACCATCCTTTCATAATAATTTTTAAAAGCATTATCTCCACGTTCTATAGCGCTGGTTGCAGCCCCCATGACCACATTCTTTACTCGTCGGTTGACGAACCACAGTAATTTCAATCTCGGCGGTTTAGGCCTGCCCTTCTTGTCTTTTCCACTGGTAATCCTCACAGGTCCGACACCACAGTATTTGTGCAACTTCGCATTGTTCTTGAACCGCCATGGGGTATCGAGATAGGCAAATATCGTCGTCGCGCGAATGGGCCCTACGCCTGGAAGATTGCACCAGGATTTGATGATAGGATATTTCCGGGCATAGGAGCTGAATTGCTTCTTCGCCAGCTCAACCTGCTGTTTGGTGGCATCGTAGCCAATCCATAGCATTTTCAGTTGAGCTTTCAAGACGGCATTGTTGAGCCCGCAGAGCCACTGATGACGATGGAGCTGGTTACGAACGACCTTCCTGGGAATGCGCACCCCATGCATTCTGCAGCAAGCCCGAATCTTGTTGATATGCCTGACCGCATCATGGACTCGGGCATGATAGAGATTGATCCAGTGCTTAAGATTCGCCCGATGGACGTCACTGGTATGGTGAACTGCCTTGAGGAAATTACCTCTGAGAAGAGCAGCAAGCTTATCGGCATCGATCTTGTCATCCTTATCTCCTTCAGAAGTTATCAATTTGTTACGCCGTGGATCAGAGACAATTAATTTATCCACCTCTTGGTTGAGGTTGCGATATAACCAGCCGGCCATAGGTCCTTCTTCCATCGCAAGAATCTTTTTGCCCTGGAGTGAACTAAGGACCGTGCTGATTGCCGGTATGGTTGTCGGCATTGAATATCTTGCTACGATCTCACCTTTCTGTTCGACTGCCAGTTATGTATTGTTACTATGTACATCTGCTCCAATGTAATACGTTACCATGGCGATCTCCTCAAATTACGGTTAACATTTACTACCTCATTATATTGTAAGGATGCCTGGCTCTTCATACGTTCATTGAAAACTCTATGAAGCCAGGTTCGTCAAGTCCTTAATTTGGTCTGATTGGTTCATTCGTCTATTCGGGTTTTTGCAGTGGATTATGTTTATCTCAAACCTGCATCCCATCCAACTATACGACGACACCCATTCCGATAAACGAGCATTTCCGCTCAGTCTTCAATTCGAGTTGTCGCCATGCCAATTCAGAACAAACTTCAAACTTGAACAACTTCAACACTCCAAAGATCTCTCTAACCAGCAATCACATCAACATTTTTTTCAATTTTACTGTAGCCCGCTTTCGCCGCCTTCGTAAGAAGGTTAGGCGGCGAAAGAAACGGGCGGTCAATTCGGAGCGTTCTTTCACTGTATAGATGGACCGGTATTGTCATGTCTACTGACATCAGCGTGGTATCCAACGGCTTCTGAGGATAAATATTGGTTTCTTACCCGGCTTTAATTCTATTTCCGCAAGACCGCCGGCTTGATTGTCCAGGCTTGCAGTTTGGCAATTTCCATCATACGGGGAGCGTTAAAACCTTTCGGGAAGATTACCCATCCCCAAAGGCCGGGGGAATCATCAGCAACGTACTGTTTCGCCTCCAATTCTCCCTGCCGCATCGGAATATCTCCCGAATAGCGTTCTTCTGCAACCAGCGACGCCAGTGTGACGGCAAAATCCTCCGGGCGCATTGGCTCGCCGGCCACCCATATTATGGACGGCAATTGTTTTGTACCGTGAACAATACCAAGCAGCTCCCGGGCGGCTTGCTGGATCGCATCCCACTTGAACGTGCCCTCGGTCACGAACCGCTGCGGCGCCGAAGCCGGGCCATAAGCAAATTCCAATGTGATTTTTTCCGGTATACTGTCCTTACTAATCTCAGCGACATAATTTGACAGGGCCAACAAGCCCTCCGCCGCCGAAACGATCTTTCCGTCCAGGCCAACATAAGAAAGGTGCTTCTGAAAGGCTTTGGCAATAGTCTGGACGTTGCTTCGCGTCAGGGGTTGGGAATAGACCCGGTCCGGATACAAGGAAGGGATTTCTCTTGCCGTCACCAGCCGTACATCGGGATGGTTGACAATGTGATCAAGGTAGGTCTCAAAGGCATGAAAAGCCTGTTCCTGTTGCTCGCTCGATTTCAGGGGGGGCAGTTTCCATTCCGATCGCGGTGGATTTGCACCTCGGGCGAAATTGACGCCGTCCCAGAACTGCCGGTGCAGGAACTCGCAGGGATGATAGTAAATGCTGACGATGCCTCCGCCTTCCTGAATTAGCTTCTCATGGACACGATCGAATTTTGCACAGGCTTGTTTGACCTCTTCGTTCGTCCAGCCGGTCCTCATGACGCAGTCACCAAGCTCCAGGATAGTCAATATGCCGCAATACCGGAAGGGACGATTGTTCAAATTGACGTGCGAGGTCTCGTCCAGATAGAGAGGAATCCCAAATGCGTGCAGAGCGGCATAACTCTCCGGGGTCCAGGAGCCGCCCGGCTGGCCGTAACATGAGGGATTGACGCCAAACACGTGCCGGACCGTCTCAAGTCCGACACCCTCCCGGCGTATGAATTCAGATACGCCTTCGTGCCAGTCTAAGTCTCTGGAATATTCCGAAGGTGTGGGATGGACACTGTGGTATGTGGAATGGTAAGCGATATCGTTATTCGCCAACGCTAAAATCACATCATCCCGTCCGCGTTCTTCCAGCACTTTGGCCTTTTCGCCCACGATTTTGAAGGTGGCTTTGACGTTCCTCTTTATGAACATCTCGGCCAGCCGTTTGGCCGCGTCGTCAGCTTGAGGCAGGATGAAATCTTCCGTATCAAACCAGAATGTAACGTACACCACCGGCTGCTCTTTAGCTGCCAAGGGACACGTTGTGAAAAACAAACACAGGACCAGGACAAATAGGTATGATGTCTTCATAGCATATCTCCTTATTTCAACTGTTAGTATAAACAAGATACATTACATACATCAAGAAATCTGATTAGCTTACAACTCAATACATCGAATGCACGGCCAAGATTTTGGCCTGATGAAATCCGACATCAGGTCATTCAGGCAAAATGATGTCCGATGGTTCTTTGCCTATAGACGGCCTCGTGAACTTCCAGCCGTACTCTGTGAAGCCGGGTACAAAACCCCCGTGGGAGAGGAAGAACTGTCCGTTCTCGATGCCCACGAAACGGTCGAGTCGATCCGCCTTTCCTGTCTGGTCGTGACTAAAGCCGGCCGTGGCCAGCTCGATCCACTGACCCTCAGCCGTGCGAATCCACTGATTTCCATAAAGAGCTTTTCGGAGCAGGTGGCCGTTGCCACCGCCGAAGTTTTCGCTGAAGCTGTATAGGCGGCGCAGGTAGCCGCCCTCCTTTGGCGCTTTCCAACTGGAGATAAGAAACCATTGCTTTTTGTCCGGGTGAAAGTAGTAGCCTGAGTAAATCGTGTGCGTAGCATCAGTGGGTTTGGCTGTGACGATGAATCGCTGTTTTTGGCCGGTCTTCCACATGTATTTCAAGTGGCTATGTCCTCCCGTACCTTCATTGCCAAAGTCACCTGCATACACACCCTCACCTTTGGCCAGAAGCTTCACGCGGTACTCCTCGCCGACCTTATTGCGGTCAACCGCCTCATTGCCACTGTCCCAGACGCTGAAGATAATCCGGCGCTCGGTAGGGCTGTTGACCTGCATACCGAAGTAACCTCGATGCCAGCCGCAAGCCATATAGTACGTCCAGATCGGATCTTCAAGGGCGGTCACCTCACAGTAGAACGCTTCAACTTTTATGTCCTTGTCCACGGGATAGAAAAGATGTACAGAAGCAGCATTGCGACGGGGCTTGAGATTGAAATGTGCATCTTTTGCCGCCGGGCCATCAAGCAAAAGTGCATCAAGGTCGCCGGATAGCTGCCCCTGTGGATTGAGTGACTCGAGTGTAAAACGCTGGTAGCCGGCTTCAGTGATATCAAACGAACCGAAGTCCGCGGTAACAAGGTCAGTTCCGGCACCCTTGACTAATACCTGGTGCGACTGGCCTGCGACGGTCAGTTGTAACTTGGACGTTGCTTCTGTCGGCAGCCGCAGGGCCACGGAACAATCGAGCTTCCCAAAGGTCTTGATTTCGCCGAACCAGAGCACCTTTAATTCCGGATTGTTCCAACCGGTGATACCGGAGCGTGGCGAAACGCGTGCTCCACGCACGTCCGGGTCGAGATACGCGGTGAAAGCAGAGATGCGCAATTCGGTTGCCGACGCTGTGTTCACCGTACAAACCAAGGAAATAATTGCCTGTAGCAATGCAAAAAAATGGATGTTCCGTTTCATAGTATTCCTAAACAAAAACATGCTGTCGGTTGTCGTCCCGGCATCCGATGCAATCAGTATAGCCTGCCCTTTCTTACAACGCGTTCATATCCAAACAGAATACCATATTACCAGATATTCCTGTGTGAAGAAACTTGCCATTTTGTCCTCGCCCCAATTTTTCTTGAGCTGCACAAAAAGAAGGTCTAAAATCAATCAGTAATCCTATATCTGAATTTAAGGGCCGTCTCTGACAATAATCTCCTCCCGGTAGTTCCGCGCCGGAATTGGATTTATTGGGCTGGAGTGGTTCGTGAGAAATGTAATTGTAATTACAGTGTTTCTAAAGCCTCACTTCGCTTTTGTTGTTGCAGATCCTGCTCTGAGCTGTCAAAATACTATCCCTAACAGTCATTTTACATTTATGTCAACAATGGTAAAACCTCAATTTGACAAGGAGGCATTAAAATAGCAGAGGAGGAAGTTCTGGTCGTTGCAAGCAAAATCCTGGCTTGCATTGAGAGCAAACAGTTGAAGAGCAATTTCCACTCATGAATACCTGGGTGAGTCTTTCGGTTCGGAAAGGAGTTTATATGAAATCAAGAAGTAATAAATATATTTCCATTTTGTTTTTCGGTTCATGCTGTCTGCTAATCTTTCGGTCAATTGGATATGGTAACGATATATCTGGATGGTATCGCTTTGAACCTCGAAATACACCTCAGCCTGGCGAGATCGGGATGCAAGAATGGTTGGATGTTCCGTCCGGGCGATATGGCAGAATCACACGACAGGACGACAAGCTCATTTACAATGGAAAAACCATCAAACTGTGGGGCATCAATCTCTGCTATAGTGCATGTTCACCGGACAAAGAGTTGGCCAACCGGCGTGCGGCGTTTTATCCCAAATATGGCATTAATAGCGTACGATTGCATAAGTATGCCGATGGATCGGGCTGGGCGGGTATTCAGGCCGTGGATAGTTTTGCCGAGTTTGAGCCCGAAGCTTTGGACCGGATGGATTACCAGGTCGCCAAATTCAAGGGGGCCGGCATCTTTGTTGAGCTTTCGGCGCATTTCGGCACAGTCAAAGCAGGTCCTCTCGATAAGCGTGATGTACCCTATATCGAGGAATTCGGCTCATTTGATAGGAGGAATAATCGGATCGCCTGTCCACACAGTGCCTATTTCTACTGCCCCGAACTTCAGAATCTTCACATTCGCCAGACTGTCAATTTGCTGAAGCACTGTAATCCTTATACGGGATTGACTTATGCCGAAGATCCTGCGATTTATGCGATTGAAATCATCAATGAGCAGAGTGTTCTTTTTTACACTTCGATGGCACCATTGCAAAAAAGCCCCACTTTGCGGAAATTAGTGGCGGGTCAATTCAGCGATTGGCTCAAGACCAGATACGGCAGCCACGCTGGACTGCTGCGAGCATGGGGACAAAAGGCTCTGGACAGCTTTCAGAGCGAAGGCTTTGCCGCAGGAGAACATCTGGACAAGCGAAATATCCTTCCCTTAGGAAATCCGTGGTATTGGGACCCTGTGCAACTGAACGGTTCGCAGGCTTATCAAAGGCAAAGGCTGCTCGACAGCCTTGAATTCCTATATCTTTTACAACAGAAAGCTTATGACCGGTATGTGCAGGCCGTCCGCAAGGTTGGTTATACCGGTGAAATTCTCGGATCGAACTGGCAGGCCGGGCGGGCTTTGAGTCACTATGCTAACCTTCACACAGACTATTTAGTGGGTATGATTGACCGCCATAACTATTTTGGCGGAGGAAAGAAGAACCAGATCAGCAATGCGAGTATGTTGTCGGTTCCAGGTTCGGGTATGCTTAGTGCGGGAATGCAGCAGGTAATTGATCGTCCTTTCATGTTATCAGAGTGGATTCACGTATTCCCGAACGAATGGGGAGCCGAGGGGGTTGCCATTATTGCTGCTTATGGAATGGGATTACAGGGCTGGGATGTTTCGTATATGTTCCAGAATCGCGATAGTGGCGGTTTCAGCGAAAGGATCGGACGGGATCAATGGGATGTGACAGCTCCGCAAATATTGTGTCTGTTCCCTGCCGTTGCTCGACAGATCTTTCGAGCAGACGTAACCGAATCGGAAGTAACCGCCCGACGATACGTCCACGTGCCATCGCTTTTCAAGGGCAAGATCGGTTTTGATGACAAGACGATTCAACAGTATGACGTCAAGGCCTTTGATAGCGATAAGGTACCGGCACAAACCCTTGCCGTAGCGCGCAGTGTCGTTGAGTTTACAAATGAGTTTCAGGATACACCCAAATTTGACATGAGTCCTTACGAAAAGGATGGATGGCTGACTTCAACTTCGGGGCAACTGCGATGGAAATCCGGCTCATCGAAACTGGATGGTTGTTTTACGATCAACACGGATGCTACTAAAGCGATTGTGGGTTTCGGTAAAGACCGGACATTCGAGCTTGGAAATGTGACGATCCAGCCAAAGAATTACTTTAGCGCAATTTATTTGACGGCAAAGGAGCCCGACAAAGACATCGGTTCTTCCAAAAAGATACTTCTTGTCGCCATTGCCAGAGCCCGCAACACGGGCATGAAACTCAATGAATCAGAAGATCAGATTTTAAATAGGGGCGAAAGTCCCATCCTTATGGAACCGGTTAAAGCAAAGATTACGTTGAATCGTTTAGGTCAACCCAAAGTATATCTTCTGGACCATGATGGATTGCACACGCCACAGACGCTTGAGGTGCGGAACAACACCTTTGAGATCGATGGTAATCGTGATAAGACCTGCTATTACCTGATCACATACTGATGTTAATATTTTCTCGCAAACTCAACCACGGGCAACCGGCCCGAGAGATCGAGCGACGCATTGCCGCCTGTGCAGCATATAAACAATGACCTTGGAGCTCACAACCGAAAATCGTTGACGGTAGTGTGATCACCGGGGGTCGGCCCGGTTGACCAGGTTCCCTTCTTCATCCAAGTGGACCCAGGGGCCACTCACGTGGTAGCCGCCGATGATTCTTTTCTTTATCGCTTCCTGCCAGTCGATAGGTTGATCGAACTCCGGGCTCGGCTCGAAATACCCGGCCTTGTGCAAGTACTTTGGCTCCCTGAGATACCGCTGCACCACCTCGTCATTCAGCTCCACTCCCAATCCGGGTTTCTCGGGCACCGTGTAATGGCCATCCTCGATAAGCGGCTTGACCGGACCGGTCACCAGATCCTCCCACCACGGAATGTCCATCGCGTGGTTTTCCATACAGATGAACCCGCGGATCGTGCAGGCGCAGTGAACGCTCGCCATCGCCCCTACGGGCGAACCCGCGTGATGGAACATCGTCTTGATGCCGTGCCGATAGGCATAGTTCGCAATCTTCTTAGTCTCCATTAGGCCGCCCGACGTTTCCATATCGGGATGAATGATGCTGACGGCCCCTTCGTTTATAAAGGGTTTGAAGCCGCTCAAACCGAAGAGGTCCTCGTAGCCCAGCGTTGGAGTTGGGGACCTCTCCGTGATTTGTCTCATCATCTCGACCGCATCAGGAGCCCTGTACGGTACTACATCCTCGATGTACGCCAGTTTCCTGCTTGGCTTGGCCATGGCCTCACCGAGCCGTATTCCCGAGTCAACAGTCATCCGGCCGAAATGGTCGGCACCCAGGGAAACATCATAGCCGATAGCCTCTCGTATCGTCTCCACGTACTCGCCCCAGTACTCTAATCCTTTGGCCGTCGGAATTCCATTCTCAAACGCTCCTTCTCGGTCCCGGATCAGCCGGGGCACCAGATCCATCTTCAGGTGCTTCAGTTTCCAGGTCTGGACCCGAATCCTGGCCCGTTTGGCATAGATCGCAGGGTCCATACTGGCATTCGTGTCGCCGTACATGGGAATCTTGTCCCGAACCTTTTCGCCCAGGATCTTGTACGCGGGCACTCCCAGCACCTTGCCGGCGATATCGAACAGAGCCATATCGACGGCGCTGAAGCCGCCGCCGAATCTGCCGTGCCCCGAGTACGGCTTGAGACTCTCCATGATACCCTCGATGTCGAGCGGGTCCCTGCCCACAAGATACGGCTTGAGGATAAGTGCCTGGCCCAAATGCCCCGCATCACGCACCTCGCCCAAGCCGTACACATCCTGGTTCGTATAAATCTTGATGATGGGGTAGTCATAGTTGGATGCCACAGTGCATCCGCGGATATCAGTAATCTTCAGCCGGCTCGGCCGCGACCACGTTTGGGCCGGATTGATCGCCAGACCCGTAAACGCCATGCTCATCAACCCTGCCGATTTGCTGAGAAACTCGCGTCGATTCATTGAACTGCACCTCAATTCTTACCTGTATTACCAGGTGATATTTTGGACTTCACAGAGGGAACCGGCCACCGCACGGCCAGAATCTGAGCGTGCTGCTCTCCTTCTTTCATGCCGCTGTAGAATCCAATCAACGTGCCCGATGCGAAGTAGAAGGCGTCGCCCTGTTTGGACGGGTAGCGCATTTCCTTTTTCGCCGCATCACTTCCGGCCACCATCTTGCCGTGGCCGCTCAGTACGTAGTAAATTTCTTCTTCCTTGTTATGTCGGTGCGGGATATTCGTGCCGCCCGCGGCGAAGTCCATCAGAAAGAGGCTGTTGATCTGCTGCGCCGCCGACAGTTTGTCCCGCTTGCTGCGGGTCGTACCCATTAGCAACTTGAATTGGGTGGTCGGCCCATGACTTGCCAGCACCTGCAGCGGCACATCGTCGGCATTCGCCATCATCAGCTCCGGCGTCGGCGGCACCTCTTTTCCATCGGGAATCTTGAACCCCATGACAAGCAGACGCAAGGGCCTCTTTGACTGGTTCGAGATTCCATGCTCAACTCCAACGGGCAGATAGACGAAGTCATTCTGCTTGATCGGAACATTCGCCTGACCATATCGCAAAAAGCCGCTGCCTTCCAGAATAAAAAAGACCCCTTCGGTGTCCTCGTAACCAGCCGTCTTGCTGCTACCGCCCGGATCGACCGTCAACTCTCCAAACCGCACAAGGCCTTTTACGTCGCCGAGGTTCGGATCTCCAACGCCAAATATCGGCTTGTAATGGGCGGTGGCGCTGCTAAGGTCAATGGACTGTTCATGGATATGCTGGACTGACCGCTTTAAAAAAGCCGGTTCCCCCGCGGCGGCAACCATACTGGCGATGGTGATGCATGTCAGCCACACCCCGCCTGCCACGGCAACCTTGCCAGGTACCTCACGCCTCAACGTCGCTCCCATGGATTGCATCTCCTTCTTTGTCAACTCCTGGATGAAAGCGTTCACAATCAGTCTGGCAGTGTAATCCGGCCCGACCGGAATGTCCAGAGAATTTATTGTCTCGGGAGCGAGATGTGACTACAATATCAATGGTCCGAATATTACCCGATGCGTCACCAGACCATCACGGCCGTGCCGCGTCCATTTGGAAAACGAGGTCAGATATGAAATCTTTACTTCAATCCATGATTACTTCGTTCGCCGCAGGAGTCTGGATCATGTTGGTCGTATTGATTCCTGCGCTGAACGCGGAATCGGCTTCCGTGACAATCTACCCCGCAAAACCCATGCCAGCAGATGAGGTGCTTGGGGCTCGGCCTTACGAGATGGTGTCGGCTGACCGCAAGCCGCCACATACACCTATCGTCAATTTCGACTCTCTTGAAGGCTGGCAGGTCGAATCAGCCGAGGGCGCCGTCGCGGACCTGATCAGTTCACAAAGGCAGCGCCTGTGGGAATCGCCGGTTGCCCGGCTCGTCTATCGTGGCACGTCGAACAAGAGTACGATGGTCTTGCGGCCGCCCACGCCGGTGCCGATCCCCGATGCAGCGTCAGCAACGACTATCTGGGTTTACGGCAACAACTGGTCCTGGGCACCCGATCCGGGGACGCCGCGAACCACGATCTCCCTGCTCATCCTGGACAAGGACGACGCGACACACACGCTCGATCTCGCCCAGGTGGGCTGGAAAGAGTGGTGGCTGATCCACAAAGTCCTTCCGGCAAGCCTGCTCGACAAGAAGCCCCTTCGTTTCGCTGGCATACGTGTCACGGGCGGCTCCAACAAAGAGAACCGCGAACTCTTTTTCGACAACCTCGTGTTCTTCAAAGAGATTTTTGCCCCGCTTTCCTTCAAGCCGAGGCCGAAATGCGGCGTTAATCCATTCCCCGGCCAATCGCCTGGGGCCAATACCGGCCCTGGCCGATTGCCCTTCCCCACCCGCGAGGAGACGATCCTGCCCGACAACCTGACGGCAGACTTCAGCACGAAGCTGGAACAGGTGGGTAAGGGCTGGCGGTTCATCTACAAGGATGAGGACACACAGATCGAGTATGAGATCAAACCGAGCAACAGTTTCTGGGAGCCAGTGGTCGTCAAGCTGAACGGAGGCACCATTGGCAAGGCAATGGCAGAGGCAGGGTTGAAGTTTGTCGCCGAGCCTGCAGACGCTCGGCTGATCCAGGTGCAATCGACCGACAATGAGTTGAAAGCATCCTGGCGAACGACCGTGGACGGCGCCGAGGTTGTGATTCGGTCCAACGTGCGCCTGTGGCAGAAAAGCCTCGTCGTAGATTGCATCTGCACCGGCGGGCTGGCGACCGAGCTTTCGTATGGCCGCATCGAAGGCGTCGAGAAGCCGGAATTGTTGCTGTTGCCTTACATGAATTATGGGGGGCATCATCTGAACGTCCTGATGTCGAAAGGCCCGGCCCCGTACTTCGCCTCGGTCTGGATGGACTGGTATCGCTCGAATGCCTCTGCGCCTTATGCCGTGGACAAGATCGAGGCAGACCAGGTTCGGTTGAATGGCGGTGTGCGTTATATTCCGAAGACAGACGGCCGGCGCAACGATCTCTACGAGCGATTTTTCGTCACTTTCTCGCCCATCTTCGAAGAGACGCTGCCGACAATCGCGAATCCTCCGGCGAAGCGCGGACGCGAGGCTGCCACGCGTCTGTGGCAGGAAAGCTGGGGTCCGGCCAGCTATGAGCGCGAGCACGAGCGGTCGAAGAAGCTGCGTGTGTACGGCATCGAGATGCTGACCCAATGTAACCATGAGATCACGTGGCGAGACGGCGGCGAGAGCTTCACGTTCCGCCAATCAGCCGCGCCAGGCAAGGGCGGCGACGAGGCCCTTAAACGCTACGTGGCTGCCCAACGCCTGCTCGGTTGGCGGTCGGGCCTCTATACGAACTACACCGATTTTGCGCCGGTGAACGCCTACTGGGATATCGACCATGTGATGCGTCGGCCCGACGGCAATCTGGTAACGGCCTGGGCGCGGTGCTATTCGCCCAAAGCACTCTTTGCCGTCGAGATGGATCGCAAGCTCGCCCCGCTTATTCAGAACAAGTTCGGCACGAACACCGCTTATACCGACGTCCACACTTCGGTCAGCCCGTGGGATCGAACGGACTTTGACGCCCGCGTGCCCGGCGCCGGGACCTTCGCCGCGACTTTCTATGCCTATGGCGAACTGCTCCTGCACGATCAGGATGTGTACGACGGCCACTGCTGGTCTGAGGGTAATCATCAATGGCTCTATTCCGGTCTCTGTACCGGCAACTACGGCCTGACATACAGCAATCTGCGGCTCTGGGAGTATTCGTACCTGCCTCACTTTGATTTGCTCAAGATGCACCCGCTCTCCGTCGATATTGGCGTACCGTGGACGAGCCAATTCTTCAAGGGCAAGGAAGGCTGGCAGAAACCGGAGAATATTGTTGCGAGCATCGATCAGTTCCTCGCGGCGACGATTGCCTACGGTCATATTGGCTGGCTCGTTGAGGAAACCTACGGCATACGGCAGACCTGCCGGTCGTACTACATGCTCCAGCCGCTTCAATCGAGGTATGCAATGCTCAAGCCGCAGGAGATCCGCTACGGCACAGACCGCGGCCTCGTCAGCTCATCTCAAGCATTCTTGAGTGGTGATTGGCATAAATCGAAGATTTTCGTCCACTATCCCGGTGACTTGCGCATCTGGATCAACGGCAATGCAGAAGAATCATGGGGGATCGAGCACCAAGGCGCTATGCACAACCTTCCGCCGTTCGGTTGGCTCGCCATCGGCACGGACGGCTTCTACGAGAGTTCGGAATCCCTCGATGGAAAACGCTACGATCACGCCAGTTCACCTGAGTGTATTTTTGTTGACGGCCGCGGTACATGGCGCAGCTTTGATGGCATCGCGGCCTCCGGCAGCGTGGCCGTGCGACGCGCGAAGGAAGGTAAAGGTCTTTCGATCATCACAATTGAAGACGTGGACCGGCTCATGATTGCAAAGCCCGGCGGCACATTTGTCTCGAACGATGTTCGAGCAACCATCGGATCTGTCGCTCATGCGGAGGTAATCGCCGTGCAGGCTTTCGACCTGAGCGACAAAGACCTTGGTGAGGTTGCAATTCAACGGACCGAATCCGGATGGGAACTCAAGCCACCCGCGTCCACGGTGCGACTGGACGTTGCCGCGAAGTAGCACCTTGTTTTACAGGTTGTGGCCTCTACGGGAGGAGATTGCTTCATCGCTTCGTTCCTCCCAAGAAAGGAGGTCTTCCGCGCCACTTATGCCTTGCGGTAAGAGCCATTGTCGTGAGCGTTACAGAAAATGTGCTATAGAAACATCAGGTGTGGATCAAGAAGACGAATACAAGTGGACCACCGTTTAATTGTCGAAAGTCTTAGATGGGGTCGAAACTGGGGATTTGACATTTCCCCAGGACAAGTCTGGCGGATACCTGCTTACTGGTTAGTTTGAGGTCGAGCATGATCCGGTTTATATCGTGTGAGCTGAACCGGCATCAGAAAGGAAATGATATGAAACAGTTGGTTAAGCTCAACAAACGGCCACGGTGTGGTGGCCGGGAATTTACTTATGCTCTGCGTTATAAAGGTGAAGGTGGGAAACGGAAATGTGAAAGCCTTGGTCACACAAACCAGCGAAAAGCCGAAAGACAGCCTGGCAAGGACAGGTGATCAGATCAGGGAAAGTACAAGGCGTGAAACTTAAGCAGCTATGAAAGATTTCGTTCGGACAATTGGCAATATTGATTATCGGAGTGTCACATCGGCACATGGTGAGTTGTATCTTCAGACATGTCTTGACCGTGGCAACAGCAAAGCAACCACAGCCAAAAAGCTACGGCATATAAAGAGACTGTTCAAACTGGCGGTCAATCGTAAACAACTTTAGACGACAATTTAATGTCATTCTCAGAAAAGCGGGTGTCAAAAAGGGAACGTTCCATGATTTCCGGAGGACAGCCATAAGCATGTGGTTCGCCAATGTTATGAGTTAGCATGATGTGATGGTCCTTGCAGGACACTCAAGTCTTGCCAAAACCAACAACTTTTATCTTGCAGTAGCCGATGATTTAGTCCATCGTGCAAGGGCTGCAACAGCCCAGGGTCTGCATTAAAAATTGGTACGTTTTGGTACACCCCCCCTTCGGAGACAAAAGAAGGATTGACAACATACGCAGAAAGTCGTTACACTAAGGAGAGTTATGATTAAAGCGCCCGTAGCTCAGTTGGATAGAGCAACGGATTTCTAATCCGTAGGTCGCAGGTTCGAATCCTGCCGGGCGTGTTCAAAATCGCGGTTTTGCTATTGTGACTGTGGTTTTTCAGTTCGCCAGTGTTCGCCAAAAGTCGCTGCTGGACGCATGTTTGTCCAGTATGTGTCCAGTCAGATGGAATGACATTATCAGTCCCGGTTGCAATTGCCCGCTGTTTTTGGGTGCTTGGCTGTGTCAGATCAGGCAAATTTGCGATGGCCTGGGATTCCTGGCCAGTCAGTGTATGTGTGTATATTGACATGGTGAGGTTTATGTCACTGTGCCTCATTATTGTTTGTGCCACTTTCGGGTGAACCCCGCTTGCTGCCAAGAGAGTCCCGGTTGTATGTCTGAGGCTATGGAAATCTACCTTGCCCTGCCCGTTGTCTTCACAATCGATTCCGGCAGCTTCACAGTCTGCCCTGATCATGTCAGCCATCCTGTACTTGCTCGGCAGCTTGAAGGCAGGTGCCTTTGGCATCTTGCCTGCTAAAAATTGCTGCAATACTACGGCAGTTTCTTCTTTCAGAGGCAGTACAGCCTTCTTGCTGTTCTTGGTAGATCCGACTTTCACCGTGACTGTACAATCCTCAAAATCAAAGGACAACTTGTTAAGGCTTCGCAGCTCATTTGCCCTGAGACCTGTTTCCGCTGCCACTCTGTAAAGCAATGCCCTTTCGTATCCTACCATCCCTAAATTATCCGGGCCGGCCTGGGCTGCTTCAAGCAATCTCCGCATCTCATCAAGCTCCAGTGCTCGCCGTTCATTGGGGTCATCAGAAACTGTATCTATGGATTGAAGGTGCTTGACCGGTGATTCAGTAGCACGCCTGTCTTGTACCATCCACTTGCAAAATTGCTTAATTGCCTGAAGATAATAATTCTTGCTCTTTGCTGATATCGGCCCGATATCCTTAAGGCCTTTCTTTTTGACCTTCTTGCCATTTACCTTTTCTGCTTTTAAAACAGTAACATGTTTCCGCAATACAACTATCTTTTCCAATATCTTGCTGGCCGATAGATCTGACCAATCCACGAAACTGCATTCCTCAATTACACGCTGGACTCTTCCTGATGTCAGGTTGGCATAATCTTCAGTCCTTCCCTTTGCCAGCAGTGATCTCCTAAAATCAGCAACATGTTCTTTCAAAGGTTTTCCTGCTGCTATCTGCCTGGTATCCAGTAATTCAAATTCAACTATCTGTTTGTATATCCTTGGAGGTATTTGTGTCAGCCATTTCGAGAGATCAGAGTCTAACAGCCTGCCACGGCATGACAATAGCAACTCGATTTTTTCTGCAACCCTGCGAGATTCCCGCATATTTGCGAATGCCCGCAATCTCCGTCTATGGTGATTATTATCGAAAAAATCCACTACGAATCGCTTGCACTGTTTTTTTTCACCGGTTTTCCGGTCTTTATATGTTCGTTTGTAAATATTCATTTCACCATCCTATATAGAAAGGTGGCCAGGGATTAATGACGCTCCATCGAAGCGCAACCGTCCTTACGGATAAGTATTGCCCTGACCATTAATTCATAAAACAGATTTGAGAAGATGGATTTCATATTCTCCTTTTAGCGCAAACAACTTTTCACGTCAACAATAATTTTTATTTTTCCTATTGAGCCACTGTCTTCTTGCTGGGCAGCCCAGTTCTACCCATGCCTCAATCTCTTTGCGGTTCCACAGGCTACGTCTGCCGAGCTTGATAGGCATAGGGCCGAGCCTGCCCGATGAATGCATCGAGTAAAACAGAGTTCTGCCAATTCCGAGAATTTGGGCAGATTCATCAGCAGATATTAGTATAGGTTCCATCTTGCTTAGTTTACAATTATTGGTCTTGGTTATTTTCAACAAGGCGGATGTACTTATACGCCTCGGTTGCCACCAACGCTACTTTAGGAAGGTCTTCGATGTTGAAGCTGTTTGTGTACTTCCACTCTTCGCCTTCTTTATAGGCCTTGTTGATTGTTACAGAGTAAAACTTGACTATTTCGCCGGTTACTACCTTGGTGTTTGCCCAGATGCTTGCTGAGATCGAGCCGCAACTGAATTTCTTTTCTGGCTTCTGCATTATGACATCCTCCAATCAGATCTAATTATTTGCCATATTGAACATAAATCAGTCAGAGACAACATGTCTCGCTGAATATGTGCTATTTTCTGCTTCCATCCTGCACCTCACTAATTCTTCACCAACCAACTTAAAAACTCTCCTCCTCCATTAGTGGAGAGGGCATAACCCTGTATTGATTTCAGTATCTGAGAGTTTTTTTGGTTTTTTTGAAAAGATGTTTTGCTGCGTACAGGCCGTGAAATAATTTTGTGCTTATATTGAATTTTTTGACAATTATCGAGACTGTAGTAGCAATACAGAGTTTTTTGATGTATCTTGTGTCTATGTGCCGATATTCCAACATAGAAACTTAAATCTATGTTGGAGGTTATCGAG